>Ga0210388_10001222_pt1 | contig 20233 bp, 20 predicted proteins | sample IncBWC19OmetaG_FD_155485 | JGI IMG/M metagenome (GOLD analysis project Ga0210388, IMG submission 155485) | Forest soil microbial communities from Barre Woods Harvard Forest LTER site, Petersham, Massachusetts, United States - Inc-BW-C-19-O ... | reverse complement strand
CTTCCAGGTTGCAGAAGAGTGCCATCTTGCTCTTCAGCTCGCGCGAAAGAAAGCGGTCGGTGCGGCAGAGCAGAATATCCGGCTGAATTCCGATCGACAGCATCTCCTTCACCGAGTGCTGGGTGGGCTTGGTCTTCAGCTCCTGCGCCGCAGAGATCCACGGCACCAGCGTCACGTGGACGAACACTGTGTTCTCGCGTCCCAGCTCCTGCCGCATCTGGCGGATGGCTTCGAGGAAGGGCAGCGACTCGATGTCGCCGACGGTGCCGCCGATCTCGACGATGGTTACGTCGTTGTTCGCCGCCACCTTGCGCATCGCGTTCTTGATCTCGTTGGTGACGTGCGGAATCACCTGGACGGTCTTGCCCAGGTAATCCCCGCGCCGCTCCTTGGTGATGATCTGCTCGTAAATCCGGCCCGTTGTCAGATTGTTATCGCGGGTCAGGTGCGCATGCGTAAAGCGCTCGTAGTGACCCAGATCGAGGTCGGTCTCCGCGCCGTCATCGGTCACAAAGACCTCGCCGTGCTGAAACGGCGACATGGTCCCCGGATCGACGTTCAGGTAAGGGTCAAACTTCATCAGGTTAACCTTTACCCCGCGGCTTTCGAGCAAACAGCCGATCGACGCTGCGGACAGACCCTTACCGAGGCTGGACACAACTCCGCCTGTTACAAAAATGTACTTTGAGGACATTTCTGCTTCACCTTCCCTGAATGTCTTTGATTGGCGTACCTGGCGGGCACAATCAAGTATAGCTGGGTTTGGAGGGGAAGGGAAGACTGGGTTGCCAATGTCTCCCCCTGGCCGCCTTAGATCGTGCGTTTGTGAAAACTCCCGTCGCTCATGATGATTGAAATGCGGTCGCCCCCTGATCCGAGAACCGAGATGTCTTCGAGAGGGTTGCCGTCGACGATCAGGATATCGGCGGTTGCGCCCTCGCGGATGCAACCGATCTTTCCGGTTTGCCGCAACAGCTCGGCATTGACGGAGCAAGCGGAGCGGAGAACGTCGATGTTGGGCAACACTTTTGCGCGCAGCGTGAACTCGGTGCTCTGCCGGAGGTGAAGGCCACCCAGGAGATCGGTTCCAAAACCCATTCTCACGCCTGCATGCTTCATGATCTCGAGGCCGGAAAGCGATGAATCCATGATGAGTCTCAGCTTTTCCATGCTTATGCGAGGGAGGCCGAGCTGCTCGCCCTCTTCGAGCAGTCCAAAGAAAGCTGCCATTGTGGGCACGGTGAACGAACTCGTTCCAGCGACGAATTCGGCGGTTTCCCGATCGATCAGAGTGGCGTGCTCGATGGATCGCACGCCGAGCGCGGCGGCACGGTGAACGGCCTCCGTCGGGTGACAGTGCGCCGCAATGTACGAACCTGCACGATTGGCTTCGTCGACCGCGGCGAGAATCTCGTCGTCCGAATACTGGCAGCGGTCCAGAGGATCGGTCGGGGATGCAACACCTCCGGATGCCATGATCTTGATGTGCGAGGCTCCTCGTCTGAGTTCTTCCCGCACGGCTTTGCGGACGGCGTCCGGTCCATCCGCCACAACCGCCAACTGGTCGGTGTGACGGGCGCAGCCGCAAAAGTGTTCCGCTTCGAGCGCGTGGTCTCCGGGACGGAAGTCTCCATGACCGCCGGTCTGCGAGATCACGCGACCGCCGTAGATCAGCTTCGGCACGCGCTTCAGGAGACCGTCTTTGATCGCCAGCGCTATGCCTACATCGGCTCCTCCGACATCGCGCACAGTTGTGAAGCCTCGATCAAGGCTCGCATGCAGAAACTCGGCGGCGAAGTGCGCCAGATACGACATGGGCGACTGCACGACGCGGCCAATGTTCAATCCGGCTGTATAGACATGGACGTGAGCGTCGATCAGCCCGGGCATGAGGATGCGGCCACCGCAGTCGACGATATCCGCATTCTCATCTGCTGGGCGATCGGAGATCTCCCTGATGAGGCTGCCTTCCACGACTACGTTGATGCCTTCGCGAAGCGTTTCTGATTCACCGTCAAAGATCCGGGCCGACTGAAACACAGTCCTTTTCGTCATTTTCTGATCACCTCTTGCGATGGTGCGATGACTAGTGAAGCTTGAGCTCAGGGTGTTCGAGGGCTAGAGATTCGGAAAGGCATTCACCCGGTTCAGCCAGCCTTGCAGGAACATGGGGTACTTCGCGCCGAGCTGCTGGTAGTAGTTGATCCGGCCTTGCTTGTACTGGTTGTAGACCGTGGGCTGATCCAGAGCGGTGAGGGCCTGGATGGATGCCGGGCCGAGCGATCCGTCGACGACGACGTTTGCGCCTAATCCGTTGATCACGGTTTGCAGGAGGCTGGTGGCGTGGGTTCCGGCGTTGACGTAGAAGTCGCAGACGATGTTGGCCAGGTCCTGGAGCGGGAACTGGTCGCCCAGCATTAGGTTCCAGTACTTGCTCTTGTAGATGATTCCGGCCTGGGCGTCGGTGAGGGCCTGGAGGTTGGCCGACGTGGGGTCGATTCCCAGCAGCGGGTGGGCGGTGTTGCTGAAGGTGGTCATGGTGATGCCCTTGTTGGTTTCGCCGCCTGGGTCATTCGGGTTGTTGACGTATCCGCCTTCGAATTGCAGGAGCATGGGCAGGAAGATATCGAAGCTGGCCATTGGAATTTCCCTTTCAATTCCGTTGTTCGTGAGGCGCGCTGATTCTATTCGATTTTTTGCGGAGCTGGGAAGATTTCGGGTGCTGCCGCTTTTATTGGGCAACGGAAGCCTCTTCCCGGAATTGCGTAGGTCCCTCCCCCTGTTGCCTGCGGCCTCTTAAGTCATTCATTTCATTACGCTTTCCAAGCCTTTCTCGTTTCGTAACTCCTTGATTTCATTTGGCTTTCCCAAAGTTATTTTGATTTCAACGAGTTAGCTGGCGTCATTGATTTTGAAAGACTTCACTACCCCAAAGCACGACGGGCGTCCGAAGGTTATTCGGACGCCCGTTTCTGGCGAAGTTCTATGTCCCTGGGGCAGCTTGTCGGCCCTATTTTTAGAATACCAAGTTGGGTGGTAATTCTGTGCCAGCCGGTTTGATGTGCAGCTATCTGAAGGAAACGCGGGTCCTTCGACTCGCTTTGCTCGCTCAGGATGACAAGTTGTGTGGGATGGCCTCTCCAGCTCTGATTGCCGGCTCTACTCGGTCTTGTAGGTGTCTTTGCCCCAGTGGAAGCTGAGGGTGGGGGAGCAGGTATCGGTCTGGGCGTAGACGACTGTGTCGCCGCTGTCGTGTCCGTTGACCCAGGGGGTCATGGCCACTACGAAGTGTCCCTCGGCGTTGGGCTTGGCTCCCATGGGGCGCTTTTCGCCGAAGGACTCCGATCCGGCGTTGAAATTTGCCGCTGTGCCGAAACCGTCTCCCTGGATTAGCACCAGCTCGTCATTCTTTGCGCCGCGGATTACCTGGAGCTTGCAGCCCTTGTCTTCGGCCGCTTCGGGAAAGGGAATCAGGCTCACGGCCGCGCCGTGCTTCTTGTCGGCGGCCACGAGAGCGACACGGACGGCTTCGCCCTTGGCTACGGTCGCCGTTACTTCGATGGGGGCGTTGGCTTTCATGGTCTTGCCGCAGGAGCCTGCGTCGGGCCCGGCGCAGACGGCGGTGCCGGCGGAGTCGACGACGATGCCGTCCATTACAGAGGTCACGTTCTGGTTGAGGGGCCAGCGCAGCAGTGCGAGCTTGAGGTCAGGAGTGAAGCCGGCGCCTGCAATCTGCCAGGTGATCTGGGTTCCATCCGCCGTTTTGGTGCGGGCTGTTTCCTTGAGGGTCAGCGACATTCCCGGCGCGGAATCGGCCGGTCCCCAGTTGTTCTCCGCTGCCGCGAGCTGCTGGATCTGCATGCGCGCGCGGGCGGCGGAGGCCTGCGCCTGCTCTTCCGGAGTGGGCGTGTGCGGGTCGGGGGGAAGATCCTGGAGTTTCAATGGAGACGCGGGAGCAGGCGTCTGGGTGGAAGTTCCCGACTGTGGCGCAGCCTGCGCGGAGGGTGCATTGGGAACGATGTTCGACTGCGCGAACGAAGCGACGGGAAACAGGGCAGCCAGGAGGGACGCGACCGCACCACCGGCGGTCAGGGCAGAAACAAAACGCATACTCCGAGCATATACTGCCGGTCATGAATCGCGCGACGCAGCCGCCTTTGCGCCCGATGGAAAATGAGATCGACAGAGGCAGGTGCTGCGGACGTACGATATGAGGAATATTGGTTCCATGAAGCCTCTTCGCTCCATCCTTCTTGCTCTGCTTTGCGGATTGCTTCTCGCGGCCGCGGCTCCGTTTGCGTGGACGCAGCCGGCGCGCGATCGCCTCATTCTTAAAGATGGCACCTATCAGCTCATCACCAAGTACGAGGTGAAGGGCGACCGGGTGCGCTACTTCAGCGCCGAGCGCGACGAGTGGGAGGAGATCCCGTCCAACCTGATTGATTGGCCGGCCACGGAGAAGTGGAAGCACGATCATGCGGCGGGCGCTCCTGCAGCGGCTGCTCCGGCGGATCCGAACGATCCGGGGCGGGCTGAAGCGGCGAAGATCGACGCGGAAGAGGCGGCGGCGCGCAACGAGGAGTTTGCGCGCATGCCGGTGATCTCGCCGGGGCTGCGGCTGCCCGACGAGACCGGCGTATGGGTGCTGGATACCTACGACGGCGAGCCGGAGCTGGTGCATGCGCTGCAGGCGAACGGCGATCTCAATCGCGCCAGCGAGCACAGCGTTCTGCGCGCGAGCCTGGGAGGCACGGGCGGCGCGAAGGAGCTGATCCACATTGAGGGAGCGGGATCAAAGGTGCAGCTTCATGTGGATGAACCGGTGATCTATGTGAGCCTCGATGCGCCGGGGGGTGCGGGCGAGCCTGAGGCTCCGGCATCGGCGCTCACGGTGGATACGCACGGCGCGAATGCGGCGGTGAAGGACAAGAATTCGCACAGCTCGCCGGACAGCACCTATGCGATCCTGCGGCTGACGAGCAATCGTAATCTGCGCACGGCGAGCGCGGCGGAGATTTATCGGCTGGATCAGCCGAATCACTCGGAAGACATTATCGAGACGACGAAGGAGATTCTGCCGGGAGCGCGCTGGATGAAGATCACGCCGAAGGTTCCGCTGCTAATCGGAGAGTATGCGCTGATCGAGATTCTTTCTTCGCGGGATGTGAATCTTGATGTTTGGGATTTCGGGGTGAATCCTCGGGCCAAGGAGAATAAGGATGCTCGGGCTCCGGTGGATGCTCCTTGATGGGTTTGTTGCGCTGCTGGCTGACCGCAGGTCCTTCGACTTCGCTTTGCTCCGCTCAGGATGACAACGTTGTTGGGGGCGCATGCTGATTGATACACCGCAGGCTAACCGCAGGTCCTTCGCTTCGCTCAGGATGACGATTGTTGGGGGTGCGCGTAGGCGATGTTGCGCTGCTTACTAACCGCAGGTCCTTCGACTTCTCTCCACTGCGTTCCGCTTCGCTCAGGATGACAATGTTGGGTAGGGCTGTGCTTCAGGGTGGGGGTAGCATTCCGAAGCCGGCTACGGCTACGTTATCGCGGGTGAGGCCTTTTACCAGGTACATCATGGTGTCTGCGGAGCGGATGATTTCGTGGACGGAGTTGCCGTCTTCGGGGAAGGTGGCTACTCCGAAACTGGCGCGGACATTGAGCGCGAGGCCTCCATCGATGTGGAAGGCTTTCTCGCGGAGCGTGCGATGGAGGCGGCCGGCTGTTTCCTGCGCGGCCAGTTTGTCCGACTCGGGAAGCAAGACGGTGAACTCGTCGCCGCCGTAGCGGAAGACGGAGTCGACGCCGCGCACCTGCGACTTGAGGACTTGTCCGACGTCGGCGAGGAGCTGGCTGCCGACGAGGTGTCCGTGATGATCATTCACTAATTTGAAGTGGTCGAGGTCGATGAAGACCAGGCTGAAGACGGAGCGGAATCGGCGTGCGCGCTCGATCTCGACATCGAGCTGGCGATAGAGATGGCGCACATTGAAAAGACCGGTGCAGTCATCGGTGATGGTGAGCTCCTGGATGCGTTCGACGGAGCGCGCATTTTCAATCGCGATGGCGGCGTAGTCGCAGAGCACGTGCAGGAAAGAGATGGTGTAGTCACTGAGCGTGTCGAGCCGGCAATTGAAGAGCTGAATGACGCCCAGCGTCTGCAGGCGCGAGCGCAACGGCATGCAGATGGCTGACCTTATCCGGAACCGCGCGCCGGGAAGTTTTTCCTGAGCGAGGCCAGCGAAGCGGGGATCCTGATCAACCTCGGGGACGATGAGGCTCTCGCCGTGCTCTGCGACCCAGCCTGCGATGCCTTCACCGACGCGGACGCGCACTTCGCGCAGGTCGGCCTCGGCGTGGCCGACGGCGACGGCGTAATAGAGCTCTTTGCGGGGCTCGTCCATGAGCAGGAGAGACCAGGTCTCGGGCTCGAAGAACTGCTCCATCTGCTGCATGATGGCGCGGAGGATGGTGTCGCGATCGAGGGATGAGGTGAGCGCCCGGGCGACGTTGTGGAAGACCAGCAAGTCGCGCAGATTCGGGTCGCTGGAGGCTGGATCGTTCGGGGCCATGGGCGTTCTCGTTGTGCTGATTCTCACATATTCCTGCGAATTATGATGCGGGCTGCTTCGCGATGCTCCGTGATAAAAATAGGACGACGTCAGCGAGGTGAACCATGGCTCCTTCGAACGATCCAGGCCAGAAGACAGACCGCCGCCAGTTTCTCAAACAATCGGGAGCGGTGACGGCCGCGGTGCTGGCGGGCTCGACGCTGCCTGCACACGCGACTGCGGATGATCCGAAGAATGCGACTATGCCGGGGCTGCCGTCGAATCCGCGTACGCAGGCGGCGATGCCCACGCGCAACCTGGGCAAGACGGGATACAAGGTCGGTATCTTCTCGCTGGGTGGACAGGCTGCGCTGGAGCGCGGCGATAACTTCGACAACGCAGTGCCGATCATCGAGCGCGCGCTGGACCTTGGCGTGAATTACATCGACACGTCTTCGATCTATGGCGGACCGCCGCGCTGGAGCGAGCAGTACGTCGGGCAGGTGATGAAGCGCCGGCGCAACGAGGCGTTTCTGGCGACGAAGACGAAGGAGCGCACGCGCGACGCCTCCATGCAGATGATCGAGAAGTCTCTGCAGCTTCTGAACACGGATCATGTGGACCTGTGGCAGCTGCACGACATCGGCACGCAGACGGATGTGGAGCAAGTGTTTGCGAAGGGCGGCGCGATGGAGGCGCTGCTGGAGATGAAGGAGCAGAAGGTGGTGCGCAATCTCGGCATCACCGGGCACTATCGGCCGGATGCGCTGATGGATTGCATCCATCGGTATCCGTTCGACTGCATTCTGATGGCGCTGAATGCGGCCGATACGCATCACTACAGCTTCAACGATGCGCTGCTGCCGCTGGCAGTGGAGAAGCAAATGGGGATTATCGGGATGAAGGTGCCGGCGCGCAGCAGGCTGCTGGCTTCGTGGACGCCTCCTCCGGTGGAGCAGCAGAAGCACATGTGGGAGGGGATGGTCATCGCCGACCGGCCGGGCCCGCTGAAGATGCGCGAGGCGATGTACTACACACTGTCCCGTCCGGTGAGCACGGTGATTATCGGCTGCGACAACATCGCTCAGCTTGAAGAGAATGTGCAACTGGCGCGGGAGTTCACGCCGCTGTCAGATGGTCAGCAGGAACATCTGGCGCAGCTTGCGGAGCCGGTGTCGAAGCCTTCGTTGTTTTTCCGGTTTTACGATCGGGCCTAGGGGGAGCTGGAGGTATTTGTCTCCCACTCGAGTAACAGGGGCTTGAGTGAGGCATCCGGCGTTCCCATTGGATTTACTGCATCATCTGTCATCTGCTCTTCGGATCGATCCAATGTACCCGGATCAAACGACCGTCGAGGTGGTCGAAATCCTTGTCCGTCGTGATGAGCGGCAGGCCGGCATGGAGTGCTGTAGCTGCGATCCACATATCGTTCTGACCCATCTTTCGCTCGCCACCGAATGCATTCCGGCAACTTTCTTCTACCCGCACGTACGCATCGACCATCGCGCTGCTGTCCACATTCACCGTCACGAGTTCCTGCAACGCGAACGTGAGCGCACCGAGCTTTTGATTGCCCCACTGGTGGCGTGCCGACAGTACCCGCAACTCCCCATGAGAAACAATAGAGACGATATGTCGATGAAATGTTGCTCTCAGTCCGAAAGCACCGTCGATGGACTTACCGAGGTCGTGACCTCGGATCAAGTTGAGAAGCACACTCGTATCCAAAACATAGCTCTGGGACATAGGTGGGGGTTAATGCCTCAACTCTCCCAGAGCTGCGAGCAACTCCTCATCCGTTTCATCTCCAGGCCAGGTTCCAAAGAAGGCCGAGACGCCATTCTTGGAATTTTGGATCTTACGATCCAGCTTCGGACGATGCGTGAGGGCTGGTGGGACAACAGAGAAAGCGGAACGTCCCTCGACCGTGTCTAGAATCTCCTGTGCATCAATTCTTAAGAGGCTCCCCGAAGGCCTATAAACCGCTTTGCCAAAGACAGTAATTTCTTTGCCAAAATACTGCAGAAGCAGGTCAGGATCGCCGTCGTTCAGGATTCCTCGGACCTCTTGACCGTCGGAGAGCTGCAACCCGAAGGATCGGGTACTGTGGCGAACCATATCCAATTTCCCAACGATGCGAATCTGGCGTGGCGTCGGAGTCTGATCGCTTAACAGCAGCGCATTTCTTGAAACCTGTTCATCAAAGACAACCGCAGCGTCACGGAAGGCTGCATTGGTTGGAAACGTTAACGACTGCAAATCCTTGCGAAACAGTTTGCTCCAGTGGCTCAAATGTTTGAGCAACGGCCGGTCGTAAAGGTCACTGCTCGCTTCCTGCCTGCGGACGACATGACTAACCTTGCCGATCAACTGGATTGCAGTGTCGTCTTGGACAGCTAAACCGGGCCAGAGCGTCGCTTGATCAAATATCTCAGGGACGGCATCGCCCAATCTGGGAGCCTTTACATGAAATACCGACTTGCCATTTCGCTCACTGAAACCCAGCGTGCGAACGTCGGAGGCCCTTTCCAGCCATGCGGGAGGTGCGCCTACCGAGGCGCTTGTTCCCTCCAAAACCATACGTACGCACGGACGCGCGGTTTCTTCCAATCGGCGCAAGAGCGACGCGCTGATGGGCAAAGGAATGTCCGAACCATATGCAGTTTCGGTCTCCAGAACGATCTCTTGTTCTACGTAATTCAGCGCGACCTCCCCGGAAAGCCTCGGCCTACTATCTTGGCATATCCCGAAATCCGATGCCACCAGCGCTTCACCAGGGGGTCTTCTTGGTAAAACAGGGAGTTACGGGCAGTAAGTCCTCATAAACCCGCATATCACCGGGATTGCTGGTGGATTTACGCATACTCGCGGAGTCACTCATCGACCGATTTGGTGCTGCCGCTTAAAGTGCCTGAAAAGTCAGCTTTTCAGTAACTTCGATGGCTCTGCCTGAATTCGCCAACAGCATCCGGCGGCTGAAGTTCCGACTTCTACCCTGAGACCGCGATCTTTCCCTTTCATCTTCGGGTTGCCGGGGTGGATCAGGAGAAGCGGGTTTTCTTCCAGAGCATCCAGCCGCTGGCTCCGAGGAGTGCGAAGAGCGCTGTCGCGAGGATGACGATCCAGTGGACATTCATCTCGAGCGGCGGTCGATGGGCTCCGATGCCGAGGTAGACGAAGACGCCGAGGCCGATGACGATGATGAGATAGTCCCACCAGGCGCGGTCGTCGCCGCCTTCGCCGTGGGCGAGGCCGGCTTGTGCAGCTACGGCTTTGTTGTAGTCGAGGCCGTAGCGGTCGCATTCGCGGGCGATGGCTTCGTTGACGGAGAGGTGTTCTTTGGCCGCCGCTGAGGCAGAGCCGATGGCGATGGCTCCGACGATCATGAGCAGGGAGCTGGCGACAATGACGAAGCGATTGTGGTCGCTTGCATTGCGCAGCTCGCTGAAGACGAGCGCGCCCCAGGCGAGTCCCCAGAGCTGGTTGGTGTTCGAGAGCGGGATGCCGCGGCCGATGCCGATGTACTTGGTGGCGTACTGCTGGAACATGTCGCCGATGACCCAGCAGAATCCTCCGAGAAAAAGCCAGAAGATTTCGGGGCGGAGCTGATGAAACTGGGCTGCCATCGATGCGCCTTCGACGTGGATGGTCGATGCGAGGATGGCCATGGTTCCCAGCTCGCCGACGGTGAAGACGGTGACGAAGGAGAGCGGATTCATGCCGCTGAGATAGGCCTTGCGGTAGGGAAGATACATGGTTCCCCAGAGCAGGCTGGCTCCGAGGGCGGCCATGACTCCGGCGGCTGCGTGCGGCGATCCTCCGCCGGAGGGATGGACGGAGGCTAATCCGAGGGTGATGGTGGCGATGACGATGGCGACGCCTCCGCCGACGACCTTGATCCAGTTTTTTGCTCCGCCGCCGCGGAGCTCGCGGAAGAGCAGGCATCCCCAGAGAAGGCCGATGAGCGAGTTGGTGTTCCAGAGAGGGAAGGCGATGGAGAGGCCGACGTTTTTGATGGCGAAGACGGTGAGAGTGTTGGCGACGGCCCAGAGCGCTCCGGCGAGGATGCCCCAGACGATGAGGTGGGCTTTCGCGCGGAGATCGGCGAAGACGTAGCGCGTGCCCTTCATCAGCGTGGGGAGGGTCCAGCGGGCGGTGAAGACGCCGGCGACCATGCAGAGCGAGATGACGATGGGCGAGTAGCCCGCGTCGACGAGCTTGGTGGGGGCTTCGGCAGAGCCCAGCCACGCGCCGGCTGCAATGCCGCAGGCTACGCCCAGGCCGTGCATCGAACGTCCCGTAGATTTCTGTTCCGAGATGGGCAAAGTGAAGGCTCTAACTAAGGTGAATGAGCAGCGCGACGCCGAAGAGGAGAACGATCACCGGGATCCAGAAATGGCTGTCGGTGAGAATGCAGAGTAACAGCCCTTTCTTCATGGAAACATTGGCCTCGGTGTTGAAGAATCCCTGCGAGTCTATATCAAACGGTGTTGGCGGCGAAATTGCGGGGTTGCTTCGGTGAGAGAGAGCAATCCCTCAGGGGCTAAAGCCCCTTGATTCTGGTGGCGTGATGTACGGGCTGAAGCCCGTACCCTTCAAAGACGATGTAGGGCGGGAGCCCGTAGCCTTCAAACTTAACTGCTCCCTTTACTTCTGCACCTTCGCTGCGGCGGCATCGGCGTTGAAGGCGTCGGGCGGGAGCGGGACGTTGTACGACCCGCGGTAGAGATAGCGCTGGCTGTTCACGTCTCCGTTGTGGAAGCGGGTGACGCTGAAGGGCGTGGGGATGCCGTCGATGGTGTGGTAATCGTCGTATTCCTCGCGCTCCTCGTTCTTGTCCTTGTAGAGCGGGTCGCGCCACTGGAAGGTTCGGCTCCGCGGGAGGTGCGTCTCGGCGTCCATCTGGATGGTGATGGAGTCGTTGGATGGAGAGATGAGCGTGACCTGATCGGTGAGATGACGCTCGGAGAGCGATTGGCCTTCGGAGATGAGGATGGTGTTCGGGTCCTTGAGCCATTGGCGGATCGCTACGTCGATGGAGTGGGCCTTGCGGCGCAGGGCATCATCGCAGATTTCCTTGGGGAGGGGCTTCTTGCCCTTGTAGGTCGCCTCCCAGCACTGATCGCCGGTGAAGATTTCTACGTCGTCGTGCTTCTTGCCGATTTCGATTCGCTGCTCGCCGGCGGGTGTTGTCCATTGACGATAGTCGGTGATGGCACCGGTTGGTTTTCCCTGATAGAAACCGGAGACGCGGCCCTCGGTGTAGTAGTTCTGCAAGGCAAGCCACTGCGGACCTCCCATGGCCCGCACCATGGCGTCGAGCGCGGCGCGCGCCTTCTGGATATTGACTCGCTCGGCGGAGTCTGCGGATGCCTGATCGGAAGACTGCGCGGCGCTGCATATGACTGCGGCGAAAAGGGCGAGCAGCAAAAGAGAGAATTTTTTCATCCGACGAGAACCGCGCCTCCATTGACATTGACGATTTCGCCGCTCATGAAGCCTGCATAGGGGGTGCAGAGAAACAGAATCGGGCCCGCTATTTCGATTGGACGTCCGACGCGCCCCAAGGGAATCCCGGAGAAGATCCAGTCGCGGGTTGCGGGATCGTTGAGCGCGGGGGCGGACATGTCGGTCTCTACCCATCCGGGGGCGACGCAGTTGACGTAGATGCCGTCGAGGGCGAGCTCGGTGGAGAGGCTTTTGGTGAGGCTGATGAGGGCGCCCTTGCTCACTGCGTAGTCGGCGTGCCGGGCTTCGCCGCGCTGACCGGCGGTCGAGCTGATGAAGACGATGTATCCCCGGGCGCTGGCGGCGGGACGGTCCTGGCGCTGCATCTGCGCGACGGCGGCCTGGGTGAGTCCGAAGACGCTGTCGAGGTTGACTGCGAGAGTGTTCTTCCACTGGGTGTCGGCCATTGTTGCGATGGGCGCGTCGACGGAGGGCCACACGCCGTGATTTACGATGAGCGCGTCGATGCGGCCGAAGGTTTCGATGGTTTTTTGAACCAGGGCGCGTCCGTGTTCGGGCGTGGCCAGCTCCTGCTCGACAGCGAGGCAGAATTCGTGTCCACCGGCTTCAGCGGCGAGCGCGTCCGCGGCGCTCTTTGCACTGCGGTAGTTGAAGACGACTTTGGCTCCGGCCTCGCGAAAGAGGCGGACGGTTGCGGCTCCAATGCCGCGCGAGCCTCCGGTGATCAGTGCTACCTTTCCTTCCAGCGAAAGCCCAACTCCACTCATGCTTCAGACGCTACTTCAGGGCCTGCAACAAAGCAACCCGGGCTGGGGTGGTGTCTTAGTTTGAGGTGAAAGGGCTGAAGTTTCGGCAATGATCGTAAGCCTTTGGTTAGTCAACGGAAAGGCGTTTATCAGGACTCGCCTTTTTTCCGGCTACCCAGGAGCCGATAGCATCGCTCGTTGCGTGTCAGCGATCAAGGCCCTTTGTCGAGACTTCGGACCCAGAGGGTACGTGGAACGGTTCTACGGAGATGCGCTCGTACCGCACTTCCAGCACAGTCAGGGTTTCAGTGCCGCCCGGCGCATGAAGAACCACTTCGTCGTCCTTTGCCGCTTTCATGAGTGCGCGCCCCAGGGGCGAGGCCCAACTGATGTGGTTGCGGTCGAGATTGACTTCATCCGTGCCGACGATGCTCACCACTCGCTCTGCCCCCGCGGCATTCGCATAGCGCACTGTGGCTCCAAAGAACGCCCTTGTCGCCCGCTGCCCCGTTCTCGGAGCTTCCGGATCTACCACCTCCGCGGCTTCGATTCGCTTTGTCAGGAAGCGAACCCGTCCATCGATCTGCCGTAGTCGTCGCTTGCTGTACTGATAATCGGCGTTTTCACTGCGATCGCCATTGCCCGCAGCCCACGCCACCACCTCCACCACGGCCGGGCGATCCTTCGTGAGCAAAAAATGGCGCTCGGCTTTCAGGCGTTCGATCCCGTCTGGAGTGATGTAGTTTTTGCCCTGGTTCGCCGCGGGCTCCTCTACTTTCGGTCTTCTCGTAAACCCTTTTCGCATTCTGCGGCCCTCTCTTGCGCGATTTCAGCTATCGACGTCTATCGATACCAATCCGGGCATGACCTCCAATTAGTAATGGGAAGTCGGCTTGTGGGTAGTAACCGTGCGATGAACGAGTTGTTCACTGAAAACGGGCGGTAACGCGCCTTTAGGCAGTGAGCTTAAGCCCTTGGTTAGTAAACGGAAGGGCGTTTGGGGGACTGACGCTCTCACGCAGAAACTCGGCAGACGCGCAGCGCGAACTTCAGTTGACTTTGTCGCTCACCCCAGTTCTGAACTCGCAGTACATGCTCCAAGTAGGATCACTCGCGACATGAATTTCAACCGGGAAGGCCGGTCCTGCCCGTAACGTAACATTGAGACGAGCCACGAACTCATCACTGGACTTTGCGTAATAGGTCCATTCACGCAAGCCTTCTCCGGTAGATACAAGGACAAGAATCGCGAAGTGCTCTGTCTCAGTGATCGGGCCTAGCAGATGCTCAAAGGAGTTCATCTCTGCGTGGTGCTCTGCTGTGGGTAGACCGGTTTTAGACTCGTATCGCCAGACGATGATGATGCGATCCGGAAGTAGTCTCGTATCGAAGGCTGGATTCAAAGTCTCGGCGAAGCGCCAGATGATCTCGCGTCCGTTCCCTGAATGCCTGGAGATGGCAGTAGCCCAAGAACTGACGATTGCGTCCATTATGCCGACCGCCATCAATCATAATGCTTGGGACGGTTGAGCGTCGGTAACGCACTTACTCGCATTAGCACCGAGAAGTCACCTTGTCGGTAGTAGCCATGCGATGAACGAGTTGCTCACTGAAAGCGGCGTTTCCGGTAAGTTCGTTCGTCCGGGATTTCAAACTGAGACACTGCCGGGCAGCGATGCGATTGCGCAGAGTTGGCCGCTTCTGATAAAAAGGCGGCGCTGGCGCCCCGGGATGGGCAGGTGTCCGCCCAGCCTGCCAAAGGAACTCTCTCCCCCTCTTCAACCTGCCATCAGGCGCATACTCCAAAACCAGATTTTCAAGGAGAAATACCCTATGGCTACGACTTCTGTAGCAAGACCAATCAATTCGGAAAAGTTAAATGCGCTTCTCGGACAGGCTGTTGCCGATATGGGAGCGGCGGCGCATGCGCCGCTGATCGTCATTGGAGACCGGCTCGGTCTTTACCGCGCCATGGGCAATGGCGATCCGATGACGCCGGCCGAGCTCGCGAGGCGCACGGGAACCGCCGAACGGTATGTGCAGGAGTGGCTCAACGCAAACGCCGCTGCGCACTATGTGGAGTATGACCCGGCCGCGGGAACCTATTTCATGTCACCGGAGCAGGCCTTTGCGCTGGCGCAGGACGATACGGGCGTGCATCTGCCGGGCTTCTATCACATGGTTGCTTCCTTGATGAAGGATGAGGAGAAGCTGACGGCGATCTTTCGCACTGGCGAAGGATTCGGATGGCATCAGCACGAAAAGGGGCTGTTCGAGGGCTGCGAGCGGTTCTTCCGTCCCAGCTACCTGGCGAACCTGACGTCGGCGTGGATTCCGGCTCTCGATGGCGTGGAGACGAGGCTGCGCGCGGGAGCGCGGGTAGCGGACATTGGCTGCGGCCACGGCGCGTCCACTCTGCTGATGGCGCAGGCCTATCCCAATTCGGAATTCTTCGGCTTCGATTACCACGACGCGTCGATCGCGCAGGCGAAAGAGAAGGCGCAGGCCGCAGGAGTGGGGGATCGTGTTCATTTCGATGTCGCGATGGCGCAGGCGTTTCCCGGCCGCGACTATGACTTTGTCGCCTGCTTCGACTGCCTGCACGACATGGGCGATCCGGCGGGGGCTGCGAGTCACGTGCGCCAGACTCTGGCTGTCGATGGCACATGGATGATTGTCGAGCCATTTGCGGGCGACGATGTGGCGTCGAATCTCAACCCGGTGGGACGGATCTACTATTCTGCGTCGACGGTCTGCTGCGTGCCCGCATCGCGCTCGCAGGAGGTGGGCGCGGGGTTGGGAGCGCAGGCCGGCGAGAAGAAGATCGGTGAGGTGGTCCGCCAGGGCGGGTTCACGCGCTTTCGGAAGGCGACGGAAACTCCGTTCAACATGGTCTTCGAGGCGCGTCCATAGCGTTCTTTATCGCGTCTTTTCCTTCGCCGCGAGTTGTTTTCTGCGGGCGGCGATCAGCTTTTTGCGCTCGGACGGGGGCAAAGCGAGCATGTCTTTCGTCCGCTTGGGGAGCTTTGCGTAGACGACCTGGTGAGCATTGCGCAGGTGGTCCTTGAGCTCGGTGGAGGAGAAGACTTCGTAGCTGTCGATGGCGATCCAGTGGGCTCTTGCGAGATAGGGCGCGGATTTTGCGCCTTCGGTTTCGAGGAGCTCCGCGAATCGCTCCGGTCCGGCGGCGAAAGAGAGAACACCGTTGCTGTCGGTGCTGAGGTTGGCGAGGGCGAACATCTTTCCGCCGATGGCTTTATCGCCCACCCAGAAGACGAGGTTTTCGCCCCACTGCATAGTTTCCTCGACGTTGGGGAGCGAGAGCAGATAGGCGCGGACGGATTCGACGTTCATATGGGTCAGTTTGCGAGAGAACTGTTCCTCATGGACTAAAGCCCCCTGATCTTACGCGTTTTATGTACGGGCTAAAGCCCGTACCCTTCACACTGAAGCCCGTACCTTCACGCTGAACCGCTGCTGGATGTGGAGCGGGAGCTTCGATACTCCGGCTGCGGTCGTAAGATCGATGGATCAAGGCGAGTGCCCGCCGGTGAGCTGGCGCGGAAGGAGCTACGCATCATGTTAAACAAAAGCTTCACTGCTGAATTGCAGAAAAGTCCGGCCAAAGGCGGATGGACTTACGTGGTCTGGCCTGGGTCGGCGGAGTTTTTCGGGACGCGGGGGCTGGTCAAGGTGAAGGGCAAGATCGACGGCCATCCCTTTCAAAGCTCGTTCATGGCGATGGGCGACGGCACGCATAAGCTGCCGGTGAAGACGGACCTTCGCCAGGCTATCGGGAAAGATGTGGGCGACACGGTCAAGGTGCTGCTGGAAGAGCGGATCGCGGCTGCGGCGAAGAAAAAGAATTGATCGTTTGGCGCTGAAGGGCTCGTCCGGCTGGGATTGCTGCTCGCAAACCGCCGGACGGTTCTGGTTACTTCGCGCTGGCGAACTCGCTGCGTTTGCGGCTGTAGAAGAAGTAGATGACGAGGCCGATGGCGAGCCAGACGAAAAAGCGGATCCAGGTGATGATGGGCAGTCCGGCCATGAGCAGCACGCAGAAGAGAATGCTGAGCACGGGGAGGACGGGACCGCCGGGGCAGCGGAATCCGCGGCGCCGGCCGGGGTCTTTGTAGCGCAGGATCAATACGCCGGCGGAGACTAGGACGAAGGCGAAGAGGGTTCCGATATTGGAGAGGTCGGAGAAGGTGCCGATGTCGAGCAGCCCGGCGGGCACGCCGACGACGAATCCCGCAACCCAGGTAGCGACTGAGGGAGTGCGGAAGCGGGGATGCACTTTGCTGAAAACCGAGGGCAGGAGGCGATCGCGCGACATGGCGAACCAGACGCGCGCCTGTCCGATCTGGAAGACCAGGATGGACGAGATCATGCCGAGCATGGCGCCGATGAGGATGGCGAGGCGGGTCCAGTTCAGCGTGGCGGTGGGGTGTGCGAGATAAACCTTCTTCAACGTGTTGACGACGGGTGCGGCGTCGTCGATGAGCGAGTCCCACTTGATCAGGCCGGTGAGGACGACGGCGACTCCGATATAGAGGATGGTGCAGATGATGAGCGTGGCGATGATGCCGATGGGGACATCGCGCTGCGGGTTTTTGCACTCTTCCGCCGCGGTCGAGACCGAGTCGAAGCCGATATAGGTGAAGAAGATGATGGAGCCGCCGGTGAGGACTCCGGACCATCCATTGGGGTAGAACGGCTTCCAATTGCTGGGATGGATGAAGTGCGCGCCTACTCCGATGAAGAGCAGGATGGCTGCGATTTTGAGCAGCACCATGACGTTGTTGGTCTCGGCCGATTCGCGAATGCCGCGGACGAGGACCATGGTGAGCAGCATGACGATGAGGAAGGCGGGGATGTTGAATCCGAGATGCCATCCGGGCGCGTAGAGCATGTTTCCCTGCAGGTCAGTCAAGCCGGAGGGCAGATATGCGGGCGAGATCCATCGGAGATTGGGATGGATACCGAACCAGTCGAGGAAGCCGACGGCGTGCTCGGCGAATCCGACGGAGACGGCCATGTTCGAGAAGGCGTATTCGAGGATGAGATCCCAGCCGATGATCCATGCGACCAGCTCGCCGAGGGTGGCGTAGGTGTAGGTGTAGGCCGAGCCGGCGATGGGGATCATGGATGCCAGCTCTGCGTAGCAGAGGCCGGTGAAGGCGCAGACGATGGCCACGAGAATCAGCGAAAGGGCGAGCGCGGGGCCGGCTCCGGGGCGGCCGACGAGTGCGGTGTGGTGAATGATGTAGTCCAGAACGGGAGTGTTCAGGATGGAGGATGTGTCGAACTTTTCTCCGGAGATGGCCGTGCCGATGACGGTAAAGATGCCGGAGCCGATGACGGCTCCTATGCCAAGGGATGTGAGCGAAACAGGCCCCAGTGTCTTTTTGAGGCTGTGCTCCGGATTTTCCGACTCGCTGATGAGCTTGTCGATCGATTTACAGCATAAGGCTTGAGGCGGCAGAGTCCGGCTCCTCTTGGTCGGGATTGAGGGGAGTGTATCCGGAATGAGGCCCGCTCCGCGAGTGGAATGTTCCTGCGGAGCGGACCTGATCGGCAGCGGCGCGGCTTACGGCCAAACCAGAGAAGATGTGTCCTGTTCAGGCTTGCTCAGGGTCGCCGCTCCCTGAGGGTCGCGTGACTCGAAAGCGGTGGCTTCGAGATACAGCATCTCTGGTTTTGCTTAGCGCTTGCTGGTTCCGCGAGCCAACTTCTTGACCTTCTTCTTCTTTTCACCGCGGGGGGTGGTGCGGGGAGCCTTGGGGGCAGCCTTCTTGCGGGCGGTGCGCTTTACTTTCTTGCGTTCTACCTTGTCTTCAATCGTCTTTGTGTTTGCCATTTCAAATCCTTATCTTTTGCGGAGCATGCTTGCGGCGCTTCGGTTGATCCAATGAGGCCGATTGTAAAATTCCTCAGGGGCTGAAGCCCGGAAGGAGTTTCGGCGATTTGCGGCACGGCTGAAGCCGTGCCCTGATACAAATCCTAATCAGGACTTTCCTGATACAAACCCAAATCAGGACTTTCCCTGATACAAACCGGACCGATCAGAACTTCCTTTGGTTCAAATCCAACCTAATCAGAACTTCCCTAGAGCCGTTCGAGCTGGGCAAATTTCTCTACCAGCTTCTTCACTCCGAACTTAGAAAATTGTACCGTAACCTTCGCATCTTCCCCATCGCCTTCGCGGCGGAAGACCACGCCTTCGCCATATTTCGGGTGGCGTACGCGCTGGCCGCTCTTGAGATTGTTAGAGCCGGTTGGCTCCGGAATATCAAGTTTTGGCCTTGATTTCGGCACTGAAGCGCCTCGTGAGGAGAAGAACTGCGCGATATTGTCGAGTGAATTGGCGGGCTTTGCGCCGCGCGCGCCCTGGGCTGGGCGATTGCCGTAGTTCGGGCGCGAAGATGCGCTCTGGTCTTCGTCCTCGTAACTGTAATGGCGGCCGACGGCATCGTCGTCATTGTTGCGGCGGCCGTAGGACGAGTTGCCGTAGCTGTTCCAGCTGCTGCTCTGGCGCGTGCTTCCGGCTGCTTCTTCCATCAGGTGCGAGGGGATCTCTTCGAGAAAGCGCGAGGCGATGCTGGCCTCGGGCATGTCGTTGCCGTAGCGCCGGCGATAGCGCGCGCGGGTAACGAAGAGCGAGTCCATGGCGCGTGTGAGGCCGACGTAGCAGAGACGGCGCTCTTCTTCCATCTGGTTGGGATCGGTGAGCGAGCGGGAGTGGGGAAAGAGGCCTTCTTCCATGCCGGCGAGCAGGACGAGAGGGAATTCAAGTCCTTTGGCGGCGTGCAGGGTCATGAGCGTCACGCGTGAATCGGGATCGTACTTGTCGGTATCACTGGAGAGCGCCGCGTGGTCGAGAAATTCGGCGAGGGTCTCGCCGCGCTCCTGCGCATCCTGCGCGGCGTTGGCGAGTTCCTTCAGGTTTTCGATGCGGGAGAAGGCTTCGGGCGTGCCTTCTTCTTCGAGGGAGCGGATGTATCCGGTGCGATCGATGAGGAACTTGATGATCTCGGGCAGGGTTGCGGCGTCACCGGGCTTGCGGAAGCCTTCTACTGATTCAGGCTGCTCTTTCTTCGCGAGCGGAGAGGGCGCAGCGTGCTCTACCGGAGGCTCGTCGGCGAAGGGATTGAAGGCTGCGGCGTCGACGGGCAGATCGGGCTCGGGACCGGGTGTGAAGACGAGGCCGTGCTGGAACTCGTCGCCGAAGTCGAAGCTGGTGTCGTCTTCAATTTCGGCGGCATCTGCGCTGACATCGAAGCTGGTGTCGTCTTCGGTGGACTCGGCGGCGATCGTATCTACATCCGCGGCGAGTTTTTCGGCGAAGTCGGGGGCGAGCAGGGCGCGCCCGTCCTCGATGACCTGGCGGAAGGTGTCGAGCGCGATGAGGGCGCGTGAGGGGAGCAGCTTTTCGCGGAGGGCCCGGCGGATTGCGGTCCAACTGCTGGT
>Ga0210388_10001221_pt1 | contig 20239 bp, 16 predicted proteins | sample IncBWC19OmetaG_FD_155485 | JGI IMG/M metagenome (GOLD analysis project Ga0210388, IMG submission 155485) | Forest soil microbial communities from Barre Woods Harvard Forest LTER site, Petersham, Massachusetts, United States - Inc-BW-C-19-O ... | reverse complement strand
GCAGGAAGTGTTTTTGATTTGTCCGGCGCCTTGAGATTCGTAGCTGAAAGTCTCTTGGCGTAAACATGGAACCTCCTTATTGCACGCTGTAGGAGTTTCTTGGTGGTTTTGCGGCGCAGCTTCCGATGTAATCACCCACGCACTTTAAGTGTGCGCCCTTCTTCCGTTTCTTCACCCTCTGCTTCTTATTCGACTTCTGCCGCAGCGTGGCAGTTCACTTCCGAACCTTTCTCAAAAGATTCAAAACACCGCATATGCCGGAGGAAAGATAATGGCAACTAATCTCGTGCAAATCGACAATGATCAAGAAATCAAGCAGCGGTTGGAGGCTGAACGCAGCAGGCTGCGCAAGATCGCTGGTCTGGACCAGCCCACACATTTCCATCGTCCGGTTGAGCGGGCGTTTACCGCCGAAGAGCGGGATCGTGTCACGATCTTGTTTGGCGGCTTCACCTGGAAGCACGAGGATCTGATCCGTGCTGTGTTCCAGGGCTGTGGGTATCGATGCGAGAAGTTACCCGTACCCAATGTGGCGGCCTTCCAAACCGGCAAGGAATTTGGAAATAATGGGCAATGTAATCCGACCTATTTCACGGTTGGCAATCTGGTGCAGTACTTACAATTTCTTGAGAAGGAGGGGCTGTCGCGGGACAAGATTCTCAACAATTTTGTTTTTTTTACCGCCGGCTCCTGCGGTCCTTGCCGCTTCGGGATGTACGAAGCCGAATATCGTTTCGCATTGAAAAATGCCGGCTTCGACGGCTTCCGCGTTCTGCTGTTCAAAGATAGCGACGGAATTAAAGCCGCTTCCGGCGAGCCCGGACTCAAATTCACGGTCGACTTCGGATTTGGGATGCTGAACGCGATGCATCTGGGCGACGTAATCAATGACTTGATCTATCAGATCCGGCCCTTCGAAGCCAATAAGGGCGAGACCGATCGTGTGTTCCGCGAAATGGTCGACGGGCTTTGCGAAGATCTCAGGAATCGTGACTCGTTTGAAATTGAGCAGTGCGCACCAAATTGGCTCAAGCCGAAATTCAAGAGCAACAAGATTTTGAGAAACACGGCGAATGTTTTTGGCAAGATGCACGAGCACATGTGGGGCAAAGATTATCTGAATGCTCTACACACCGCTCGCGAGCGAATGGACCGCATCGAAGTAGACCGCACCAAAGTCAAACCGGTCGTGAAGATCACAGGCGAGTTTTGGGCGCAGATCACTGAGGGCGATGGTAATTTCCACATGTTCGATTTTCTCGAACGCGAAGGAGCTCAGGTGATCGTGGAACCGATTGCCACCTGGGTGGCGTATCTGATGTATCAGGCCAAGGCACACGCCATCGCGAAGTGGCCAGTGAACCGTCCGCACCGCAATCCGGAATGGTATGAGCTGAAGAAGAATTTCGCGAACTACATCGGCTTGCACAAGAAACTATGGGGCATTGGCTTCGGTGAGGGGGCTTGGAAGTACTTCTATCATCGCACGATCAAGAACATGGGCGGCATTACGCATCACTTGGTGCCGCAGACCGACCTCGCCGAAATGGCCCACCCCTTCTACAACCAGTTTGCACGCGGCGGCGAGGGACACCTGGAAGTAGGCAAGAACGTTTATTACACCGTGCACAAGCTTTGCCACATGGTGTTGGCGCTGAAGCCCTTTGGCTGCATGCCGTCTTCGCAGTCGGATGGTGTGCAGTCGGCAGTCGTTAACAAATTTAAAGACATGATTTTCCTGCCCGTCGAAACTTCCGGCGAAGGCGAGGTGAACGCTCACAGCCGCGTACAAATGGCCCTCGGGGAGGCCAAAGTGAAGGCCAAGACCGAGTTCGAACAATGCCTGAAATCAACCGGGAAGAGTCTGGACGAAATTCGTGATTACATCGCCGAACATCCTGAACTGCGTCGGCCGTTTTACCACGTTCCTCATCGCGAAGGGGTGGCTGGAACGGCAGCGCAATTCATTTTGCATGTAAACGATCGCATGGATAAGAGCACGCGGTTGTGGAAGCGAGCGCGTGTCCCTGGGATCGCGATGCCGAAGGCCGCGTAAGAACGTGAAGAAGCAAGAACACCGCCATCTCGCGGCGATTATGTATCGACGAGAGATGGCGGCATCATTCATGAAAGTGTCTCAACCGCCTTCTGGCAAGTTATCGGAGATGTGATGCACGACAATCTGGACCACGACAAAAAGCCGCAGCTCTTTAGCATAGCTCCCGCTCCCGCGCAAAAACCTCACGACCATCACACACGATTTATGGTGGGACTCGATGTGGGCTCTACCACAGTGAAAGCAACGATCGTGGATGCCGAGACCGATGAGGTTTTGTGGCAAGATTACCAGCGCCACGAAACTAAGCAGCCGGAAAAAACCCTTGAGTTCTTGCGTCGCATGGAGAAAGAGGTCGGCATCAACAGCCGTAACACGCGCATGTTTATGACGGGCTCTGGCGGCGGTGGGATCGTCGATCAAATCGGCGCCAAGTTCGTGCAGGAGGTCACTGCGGTTTCACTCGCCGTGGAGAAGATGCATCCCGAGGTCTATTCGGTGATTGAGCTCGGCGGTCAGGATGCCAAGATCATTGTGTTCAAGGACGACGAGGAAACCGGCCGCAAGAAGAAAATTCCATCCATGAACGATAAGTGCGCGGGCGGCACTGGTGCGGTCATCGACAAGATCAATGCCAAACTGAAGATTCCAGCGCTGGAACTCTGCGAGCAGAAGTATCACGGTATCAAGCTGCACAAAGTCGCCGGAAAATGCGGGGTCTTCGCTGAGACCGATATCAACAGTCTGCAAAAGGTGGGCACCCCGACTGATGAATTGATGGCGTCGTTGTTTGAAGCGATCGTTTTGCAAAACTTGAGCGTGCTCACTCGCGGCCACACTCTGCGGCCTCACGTACTACTGCTCGGTGGCCCAAACAGTTTTATTCGCGGGATGCGGGAAGCCTGGCAAGCGAACATTCCCCGCATGTGGCAGGAGCGTAAGGTTGGCATCCCCGACGGCGCAAAGCCGGAGGATCTTATTAAGGTTCCTCAAAACGCGCAGTACTTCGCCGCCCTGGGCGCCATTGAATTCGGTAAGAGCGAGGAAGACTCCGTCGGATGCTACCAGGGCTACGAAAAGCTGGTTCACTACATCGAATACGGACGGCAAGAAGAGAAGGCCAAGTCGGGCGCCAAAGGTCTGACCACCAGCAATACGGAACTTGATGACTTCAAGGTTTCCTATCGACGTAAGAACTTCACGCCCGCAACCTTCACCGCGAACCGTACGGTTGCTGGGTTCATCGGGATCGACGGCGGTTCGACTTCGACCAAGGCCGTGCTGCTCGATGAAAAGGGCGACATCCTTTGCAAGGCTTACCAGCTCTCGAACGGAAACCCGATTCAAGACACGATTGAAATGTTTGAGAACCTGCGAGGTCAGGTGGAAGCTCAGAAGGCGAAGCTGGAAGTCCTGGGAGTCGCCACTACGGGCTACGCGAAAGATATTCTCAAAGACGTGTTACACGCAGATGTAGGGCTGGTCGAGACCGTGGCTCACACGGAATCGGCGTTGAAGTTTTATGAGGATCCGCACGTCATCGTCGACGTCGGCGGGCAGGATATCAAAATCATTATTCTGCACAACGGTCGCGTCAAAGACTTCAAACTCAACACCCAGTGCTCCGCGGGCAACGGATATTTTCTGCAATCAACGGCGGAAGGATTTGGACTGGGCGTTGAACAGTATGCCGATCTCGCTTTCTCCGCAAAGTCGATGCCGGTTTTCGGATATGGCTGCGCCGTGTTCATGCAATCGGACATCGTGAATTTCCAGCGTCAAGGCTGGCGGGCGGAGGAAATTCTCGCAGGCCTGGCCGCAGTGCTTCCCAAGAATGTGTTCCTTTACGTAGCCAGCATCCCCAACCTCGCGGCGTTGGGAACTCGTTTCGTACTGCAAGGTGGCACGCAATACAATATGGCAGTGGTGAAAGCGGAAGTAGACTTTATCCACAACAGCTTCCGTGCTGCAGGCAAGAAACCGGAAATCATTGTTCACGAATTCTGCGGCGAATCGGGCGCGATCGGCGCGGCAGTTGAGTCTCTTCGTTTGTGGCGCAACGGGTTACAAACATCGTTCGTCGGCCTGGAGGCGGTTCGCAAAATCGAATACCGTACGACGCGCAACGAGAGCACGCGTTGCAATTTCTGCAAGAACAACTGTCTGCGGACGTTTATCGACATTCGTACTGTCCCCAAGGATGACTTGGCTTTCGTGCCAATTCAAAAAGTCACCAAGGTTCCGCTGATGCACGGGGAACAACGCCTCATTATTGCTACCTGCGAGAAGGGTCTGGTCGAAGATATCAATGATATGAAGGACATCAAGGCGGGAATCGACGAAATCAAGGATAAGTATCCGAACTTCGTGGATTTCGCTGCCCGGGAAGTCTTCCGCCCCATCAATGCCAAGAGCGTTGCTGACCCGATTCCGGTGACGAAATTCTGGAATAAGGCGGGCAAAGAACGCACTCCGCTCATGGAGAATCGAAAGAAACTTCGCGTTGGCATTCCGCGCGTGCTGAACATCTACACGTACGCGCCACTGTTCAACGGGTACCTTGAAAGTCTGGGTGTGCAGCCAGAAAACATTGTTTACTCCGACTACACCAGTTCCGATCTGTATCGTGCCGGCGCGAGCCGAGGCGCTATCGATCCCTGTTTCCCCGCCAAGATCGGGATCTCGCACGTCTACAACCTGATCCAGGAAAAGCACCGAAAGAAGCCGCTGAATGTGATCTTCTTCCCCATGTACGATGTGCTGACTTCTCCGTTAGTGAAAATCGTGGGCACAAACGCGTGTCCCACGGTGACTGCAACTCCCGAAACGGTGAAAGCTGCATTCACTAAAGAGAACGATGTGTTCGCCGAGCACAACGTGAAGTACCTGGATCCGGTTCTGAATTTTGCCGACCGCAAATTGTTTGCGCACCAAATGCTGCAGGCGTGGCAACCCATCATGGGCCTGTCACAAGAGGAGAACGACCGTGCGGTTGAAGTGGGCTACAAGGCGCTGGAAGATTATGAGGCGAGCATCCGCAAGCGCGCCCGCCAAGTACTCGATCAATTGGAACGTGAAGACCGCATCGGAATTGTAATGCTGGGCAGGCCGTACCACCACGACCCCGGCCTGAATCACGAAATCATGGAAGAGTTCCAGAAGTTGGGGTATCCCATCTTCTCGCAAAACACTCTGCCGCTGGATGAAGACATGCTTGAGCGCCTCTTCGGAGAAGAGGTTCGCGCCGGAATTATCACCCATCCACTGGATATCACGGACGCCTGGAAAAACTCCTACTCATGCAGTACGAACCACAAAGTCTGGGCGGCAAAATTTACGGCACGGCATCCGAACCTGGTGGCGCTCGAAATTTCCAGCTTCAAATGCGGCCACGACGCGCCTATCTATGGCGTGGTCGAAGGCATCATCGAGCAGTCTGGCACACCGTATTTCTGCTTCAAGGATCTGGACGAAAATAAACCGTCAGGATCGATCCGGATTCGGGTTGAGACCATCGATTACTTCTTGCGGCGCTACCGCGAGGACGTCATCCGCAAGCGCAAAGTAGCTGACGACATCGAGGCCCAGCTGGCTGCACTTGAAGTGGAACTACGAGGGCAGGCAGGACCCGAAGGACGCCTGGCCCAGTCCCCACAATTCGAGCAAGAGGCGCAGGGCATGGCGGCGGATTAAAGAAGTTGCTTCTAAACTTTCCGTCGTCATGGCGTTGCATTAGCAGGCAGTTTGACGTCGCGTCTCTCGGTTCTGATGAGAGCGCGCATGCTCTCGCACCCATATTCAGAACAACGGACCTTTGGATTCGGTCGGGTAATCCCTATCTTTGCAGCGGAACTTTGTTGGTCCGGAAGGTTCCTGCCTGGTTTATTCCAATTACGCTGCCCACCTTCGACCCTTGTGCTCAATCATGGACGCGCACAGACATTGCAGTCGAACGTTTCAACAGGTCGTCAAAAGAACGAGGTCTTGAACTGCTCATGCCGGCGAAGGGCCTGGTGCATAAGAGTCTTAAATTGCGGTTCCTCGCGAAGACTCTGCAGCAGAGGATCACGTGCAAAGTAGGGATAACAAAAAAATCCACCCCCAATACTATGACTCAGCATGTGAAGGGCAGACGCCTTGTCCCCCAACACGGCATAGGCTTGGGCAACTTTGTAAATACCCTCCGCGTCGCTTACGCCGCGCTCCTCAATCTTGATTTCTGTTTGCCCCAGGAGCTTCAAACCCCCGGCATTATCATGTCTGATCGAGTGACTCAGCGCTTCTCCTACAGTTGCAGGGAGCAACGAAGGGTCTCGTTTAAAAGCGCGATCAAAGTCCTCGGCGGCCTGCTCACGATGGTTCACATGGTACTCGCCAAAACCACGGTAGAAAAGGATGTAAACCGAGTCGTTCACCGGCAGGCTCTGCAGGAACTTCTCGTAATCGCCCAGGTAAAGATAGCTATTCATGGCAGAGCTGTTAATCTTGACTTGAGGATTATTCTGGCGTGCTTTTTCGCATTCCGCCACCGATTCCTCTAGCATTCCGCCGAAACGGTAGGCATAGCCGAGTTCCCAGTGCGCCTCCGGGTTATTCGAGCTGTCCTGTAGAACCGATCTCAATAACGGTACCGCCTGTTCCACTCTGCCAGTGTCGGTGAGTAGGTTGGCCATGTAAATTCGAGGCTCAACCAATGACGGGTTTAATGCGATCGCTTTCTCATAGGCGGCCTGGGCCTTGCCGTAGTCCTCTCTTCCGCCAAACTGAAGCGACGCCTCGGTCGTGTAAGCTCTTCCCAGGTGCGCCCACCCGGGCGCATATTTCGGCTCAGTTGAGGTGGACTTCTCCAGCATTTCGATCGCTGCAGCAAACTCATTCAGCGAGTAGAGGTCGATTCCGCGCAAGTAGTACTCGTAAGCGACGGTGCTGATCGGTTTCTCGGGCTTCAGGTTCGCAGTTTCGGTGGGCGACAGGTTTAGCTCCAGGCCTTTGATGATTCGCTGGGCCACTCGGTCCTGAACCGTCAACAACTTGTCGTACTTCAGATCGATAGATTCCCGCCACAGAATCTTGTCCGGTTTCACATCGATCAGTTGAGCGGTGATCCTGAGATCATCGCCATCTTTTATGAAGCTGCCCGTGAGCAGCGTGTCAACGTTCAAATCGGCCGCAACCTTCCGGGGATCGATGATCTGATTGCGATATTTGTCGACGGAGGACGAGGGTCGAATTGTAAGAGCGTTGACATATCCAAGCTTGGTAATGATCTCATCCGCCAGGGAGAATCCAAGGAAATCCGTCCCAGGATCCTGTTTGAGATTTCGGAATGGCAGAACTGCCAAGCTGCGGGGGCCAGCTCCTGTAGGCGAGGCAGTCGATTTCCTGGAGTAGATGTAGCCCATAATTCCAACCACCGCAACCAACAACGCCGCCCCCAGTCCCCTCAGCCAAAGCCCGCGCCCAGACTCCTGATCTGGCGCGAGATCTGGAAACACACCTCGCCCCGGTGTTCTACGACCCGACCCCCTCGTCGCCCGTTCAGACCGAGCTGTCCCCTGTCCTTGTAGCTTTGATTGAAACTCCGCCTCCTTCTTGAAATCCTGGAGGTCAATCAGCAAGTCTTTGACCGTCTGATATCGCGTAGAACGGTCCTTGCGCAGCGCTCTGGCGATGATGCGCTCAATTTCAGGAGGTAACTCCGGAGCAAACTCTACCGGTGGCGGAGGTTCTGCTTTGAGGATTTCGGCGATGACATCGCTTGTGGTTTCGCCTACAAATGCCGCTCTTCCCGTGACCAGCTCGTAGATCACCGATCCCAGGCTAAAAATATCGCTGCGCGCGTCGACCGCAATTCCTCGAGCTTGTTCCGGGGACATATATTTGGCGGTGCCCATCACCGTTCCCGGCTCGCTGATCGAGGATGTGGCGGTCAACCCACCTCGATGAATCGTCCCTTCCACCCGCCTCTGGCCCAACTTGGCGATTCCAAAATCGAGCACTTTAACAATTCCGTCCGTCCGGACAATCACATTGTCCGGTTTGATGTCGCGATGAACAATTTCACAGGCATGAGCCGCAGACAGCGCGCTGGCAATCTGTATCGCAATATCAACCGCAGTATTCAAATCAAGTCTGCCGACCGCCATCTTTTGGCGAAGGGTCGCCCCTTCGACAAATTCGGAAGCAATAAAATGCACTCCATCCGCCTGCCCGAATTCGTAAATTGTAAGAATGTTCGGGTGATTCAGAGCCGATGCCGCATGTGCTTCGTGTTCAAAACGACGCAAACCACGCTCATCGCGAGTGATTTCTGGCGCAAGCATTTTGAGCCCGACCTTGCGTCTGAGTCGCATGTCCTCGGCCAGGTAAACCTCGCCCATGCCGCCAGCTCCGAGCATGGAAATTATTTTGTAATGCGCCAATTGAGCGCCGGGAGCAATAACTTTGGGGTGGCCTTCCGTCATCATTTGATGAGCTGCTTCGAACACCGGCCGATGCAGGAGGTCCATCGGTTTCTCTGCGGAAGCCAGAAGGGCCTCTACTTCTTTTCGTAGCTCCCCGTCACTCGCGCAATTTTGTTCGAGGAAGTCGGAACGCGCCTCCGGCTTCAATTCGAGAGCCTCATAAAATAAAGCCTCAAGCCGCTGCCATCGATCAGACGAGGAAGCCATCACTTTGCGATCCTTCTGGTATGCCTTGAGTACGTTCTCAGAGCAGGGGGAGCCATGCCATTGAAACTTACGCCGTCCCTCGACCAAGTTCGCGATAGAGCCAGGCCTTGGCGAACGTGAGTTCGCGATGCACCGTGGCCGGAGAAATCCTCAGCGCAGCGGCTGCCTCGTCATAGGTAAGTCCGCCGAAGAAAAGCAATTCGATCAACTCGCTCTTACGCTGATCCTGCGCCGCCAGGCGCTTCAACGCCTCGTCAAGTTCAACAATCCCTTGGTCGCTCTCAGGTCCGAAGAGCACTGCTTCATCAAGCGGAATCTTCTGGAACTCACCACCGCGCTTCTGCCGATTGTTGGACTTGGCATGATCGACCAAAATTCGTCGCAGCATTCGGGCCGACACCGCAAAGAAATGTACCCGGTCTTGCCACTCCACGTTGGAATCGACCAGGCGCACATACGCTTCGTGAACCAGCGCCGTTGCCCGCAGTGTGTGGTCCGGGCGTTCGGCCCGCAGGCAATTTGAGGCCAGCTTGCGGAGCTGGTCATACACGACGGGCAGCAGCTCGTCCAAGGCCTGTTTGTTGCCGCTGCTCCATTGCCGGAGCAACTGCGTAACTGCCTGACGATCCGGAGACGCATCCATGTCTGTCTCCTCTTTTGATTCGGAAGGTTTCGCGGAAGCGCGCTCACATCGCCAGCTCTTGCTCTCGGAGCCCAGCGCCTCAAAGCCAACGGCCCGGCGCTTTTGCGTGGGAGCATTATACCCCACAACATATGGATGGCAACCCGCAGCAGATGCTTGTTACAAAACCGGAAATGACCGAGCTCGGTGGGCGATGCTCCTGCCGCTTGATGCGCACCTACAGATATTTTTCTGATTGGTGAGGGAAATCTACGTTGAACGTCGCCTTTATCAGTGGCGGAAGAAGTTACCCGCGAAATCAAAGCGCCATGTGCGCGACCCAAGGAGTACGAAAATGAAAACCGATCTTATCACTGGCGCGGTTTACAGCCGTGCGAACACCAGCAACCTGAACTCGAAAAGCGCATTTTGCCGAACCTGGATGTTCCTGCTCGGCCTGATCGTAGCTTTCACTGCTGTAAACTCGAACGCGCAAGCTCCGGCGAGCTCTATCTTGAATTCGCTGGGAACTCCACAGGTTCTTTCGACCGTACCCACTAACGGCGACGTAAATCCCTACGGAGTGGCCTTTGTGCCTCCCAGCTTCCCTAAGGGCGGGCTGCTCGACGCCGGCGATATCCTGGTCTCCAACTACAACAACAACCAGAATCTTCAGGGCACCGGAACCACGATCGTAGACTTTCGCGCCGGCCAACAGACTTTGTTCTTCCAGGCTCCCGCAGGATCGGGGCTGAGCACGGGGCTGGCGGTGTTAAAGGCTGGTTTCGTGCTGGTTGGAAACATGCCAACCACAGACGGAACCTTCAACACGGTAAAACCCGGCTCTCTCATTGCAATTAATCCTCAGGGCCAGGTTGTTTGGACCTACGCGAACAAACAGGAAATCAACGGTCCCTGGGACTTCACCGTCTTCGATCAGGGCTCGAGGGCCACCGTGTTTATATCGAACGTTCTCAGCGGCTCGATTGAGCGTCTGGTTCTCGGTCTCAATCACGGAGCGGTGTCGGTATCGAGTGCGACCCAAATCTCTTCCAACTATACGCATCGTGGAGATCCGGCTGCTTTGGAAGTAGGTCCCACCGGACTGGCATACGATGCCAATCGCGATACCTTATACGTCGCGTCGGCTGACGATAATACGATCTATGCCATGCCCGATGCTACCCAGGTGGCGCAAAACGGTCTGAAAGGATTCCGTATCTACAGCGACAATCTGCATTTGCACGGAGCATTGGCTTTGACGCTCGCGCCTAACGGCAACCTGATTTGCAGCAGCAACGACGTCATCAACGCGGTAGCGGGACAGCCTAGCGAACTCGTCGAGTTCACTCGCGGTGGCGTGTTTGTGGCGGAGCGCTCGGTCGATCCGAATCTGGGTGGCTCTTTCGGCCTCGCGTTCGGGACGGTCAGCGGCAAGATCACCTTCGCAGCAGTCGACGACAACACGTCCTCCTTGGAGGTCTGGACAGTGAACTAAGGCTACCCGGGGAAGCAGTTTAGCGTGGCCTTGCACGACGGCTAAGCACGCCTGGATTTCCTCGCGAATCCAGGCGTGCTTTCTTTTGGTCGACTGGTTAGCGTCCGGCCGGGCAAGTGGAACAATTTTGTCGCGCCTGCGCTGACACGCAACATCACTTGGCTCAGTCGGGGAGGAATCTGCCGCTCCTTATTCCTTATTCTTGATTCTTGCTCGTATGCCTCCTGCAAACGGTTTATCTCGATTTTGCCCAGCAGCATTGCATTCATGTCCTCTTGCTTTCCCGGCATCTTTGTCCTGCAGCATCTTGCCTAAAACTGAGGAAATGATTTGGCATGACAGACCATATTTGTCTTTCAGCCAGCCGCACCTCGATCTTTCTCCGCCTGCGGGAAGTTTCTCCCACAGTTCGTCAACCTCTTGCTGCGTCTGGCAGTTTACGAAGAAGGAGATGGCCGGCTTGAAGCTGAATAGCGACCCGCCGTTGAGTGCGTAGAATTCTTGCCCATCGAGCTGGAATGCGCCGGACCGTCCCCTTCGCTCCGGGGCCTGCCTCTCCCCATCGAATAACCCTTCCGACCTTTGAGTTCTTGAAGACGGAAACGTAGAAATTCATCACTTCTTCGGCGTTGCTCTCAAACCACAGGAACGGCGTGATCTTCTGCATACGGTTCTCCCCTTTTGGGTGGCACAACTCTTTCAGCCCCGTCGGCTGCTGCTCAGACCGCCAAGAGGCGAGACCAATGCCCGACCGCAAACGAAGGCCAATAAGAGTCCTACCACCAGAGGCAGCAGTGCTCCCGCGCCCCCACCACCAGCCAGCGTATACATGGTGGCGCCAATCATGATGACAAACAGTCCGCAGGCGGCCAGCGCCGTAAGGACCATTCGAACGCGCAGGAGTCCGGGAAGGATCCGGCCGATCGCACCCAGCACCTCGGCCGCGCCGAGGAGCCGCACGAATAGCCCCGGCAGCGGGATCGGCATCTGCTTCATCAGTACATCGAGTGGCACGATCAGCTTCATTCCACCAGTGAACAGAAAAAGTAACGTGAGTAATCCTTGAACGATCCAGAGTGCGTACGTCGGGATCGGTCGGTTCGCGCGCGCCTGGCCGCTGCTCGGTTCCACTGTGATCGTCATCATTGTCGATTCTCCCTTTGATTTAGTTACGTCCCGAATTCGTCTTGCGCCGCGGCTGAAACAAAGCCGCTTTGCCCGGTAGACATGCTCATCGGCGCCTGTCAGCAGCACGTATTTCATTCGTGTTCCTTCATTGCTAGATCGAATGGCAAATGTTCAAATCGACATCCCAACCCCAAGAAATATTGATCACTCAGGGGCTCATTCCCGATAGACTCCGGCACGGGAATGACGTTTCACTGGAAAGTTGAAGGGTTTTGGGCATTACCGCGGTCGCCCCGTTTGGAATTCGCCAATACGAGCTGGTTTACACCTCGGTGATGCAGTGGAGTCAGGCCTGCGACCGGCGATTTAAGCCTGCGAGGAGTTGCGACGAGTCGGTAAACGGCGAGGCACTACTTGAAAGTTGGCTTCGGCGGTGCACACACTGAGTCAAACCAGCGGCTGATGTATATCTCGGCATGGGCTTCGCCGCAGTAATGCCGGGCACCGGCCGCTGCGGCAGCCTCGGAACTCCACCGGTGCACAGTAAGCTCGGAATCCCCACATCGAATCACGAACCAGTGCATGGGTGTATTGGTCACGATTCCACAGACTTCACATCTGAATTCCTGCAGCGTTGTCATGGTTCGTTCCCTACGTCAGTGCTCAGGAGCTGGTCGCCCTTACTCCGCCGGAGAGGTGTGGCGCGAACTTGACGTCAGCACCGTTAACTCGCCGACTTGCTCCCTCTTCACCGTACCACGAAGGTGGGCGTGATCCATCATCCAGAGCTCGGGAATGATTTCTCCGACCAGATGTCCATGGCAGAAAAGCCGCACCACCGAGCTCTCAGAAACTACAATGCCAACGGCTTTGGTCACAGCACTCATGTTGGCGGCGGCAATGTGACGACTGCCGAGTCCGAGCGGAACATCCACTTGTGCGGCCACCGCGTCGAGATAGCGGCACGCGGACAGGACGATTCCGTCGTGACTCACCACGAACCCACCATCGAGCTGCGCCAACTCCTTAATGGTTCCGCGAAGATTGAGATTGGTGACATGGCGTGAAGACTCAGGATGCCCTAACAATGGATCCAGAATCAACGGTCTGGATCTGGCGAGCACGGCTTCCTCATCACCCAGAGTAAATAGCGTGCCAACCCGCCTTCCCTCTCGACCCTCGCGGGCAATTTCGACCGCCAGCCCAATCAAGGGCTCAAGAACATCCGGCTCGTATTCGGTCACTTCGCAGAGAATGCTTTCAAACATTCATCTCGCTCCTCCTGTTGGGTAAACTTCAGTTTACTTTTGGTTACCCTGCCGAACCATTCACGACCAGTTTATGCGACTTCCGAAGCACACTACGACGGGGACTCCACTAAGGGCAGCCAGACTTTAAAACGTGTGTCACCGGGTGTGGAACTGACCTGAATGTTTCCCCGGTGCTTCTTTACAATTCGCTGCACAGTATCCAGGCCGAGGCCCGTGCCTTCCCCAACTCCTTTGGTGGTGAAGAAAGGCTCAAAGATGTGGGGTTCCACCTCACTGGGTATTCCTGGACCGTTATCGCCAATATCGACTACCACGCAACCGTCGTCGCGATAGGTTCGGATGCGAAGCTCGCCTTTTCCGCGCATCGCATCAATTGCGTTATCGATAATGTTGGTCCACACCTGATTTAGTTCGCTTCCAAACGAATTTACGAGAAGGGGAACGCTTTGGTAATCGCGCTGCACTACCACACCTTTTTTCAGCTTGTGATTCAAGATCGTAAGCGTGGTTTCGAGGCTCTTTACAACATCAACGTTTTGGACCGGCGACTGGTCCATGTAGGTGTATTCCTTGATTGCGCCCACCAGATCCGATATCCGCGATGTGCTGCTCTCGATTTCGTGTAACAGACTCGCGACCTCCACCGAAGCGGCGATCCTGACCAAAGCGGCCCGAGCCGTGTCCCCATTGAGGCTCGCGAATAACGATTCGACCACTTCCGGCTTGATGTTTCGTCGCGCAAGCCCCGCCGCCAGTAACCACAAGTCGTTCTGTCCATGACTGCGCAACAAAGAATCGATCTGCTCTTCCAGGTCGCTCATGGTCAGTGCGTCCGGGGGGACCACATCCTGTTGTGTAAACGAAGCTTCCAGTTTTTCAATTTCCAGTTTCTGGGCCGGCGAGAGATCTTGCTTGCCCAGCTCAAGACTCGCATCCCTGATTTTCTTTAGAATGTGGCGCAGTTGACTGGCGGCGCGCTTCGCAGCCGAAGCTGGATTGTTAAGTTCATGCGCCAGCCCCGCCGAAAGCTTTCCCAAAGAAGCCAACCGGTCTCGCTGTTGTTCAAGGCGCGTGACTTCACGAATCCGGTCTGACATCAAGCCCACGAGGCGCTTGGTGAGCTCAGGCATCTTCTGGACAAGGTCCGGAAAGAGCGAGGCAGGAAATCGCAGGGCGCGGCTATCCGTTACAGCTCGCCCGCCTACACTGAACTGCTTCATCCTCGAAAAGGGCAGCACTCCGGTCACGTCACCCGGTTCCAGATCGAAGGCCACTGTTTCGCCATTGAGTTCGCCCCTGACTTGAAGATGCCCCTCAAGAATCACAAACATGGCATCGGCCGGAGCGCCTTGCTGTAAGTAGATGTCTCCTGCCTTGAGATTCAGTTCTTTCGATTGGCTGATGAACCAGTCGATCTGATCGTCCGGTAAATCGGCGAATGTTGGGAAACGAAGTAATTCGGATTTATCGACCATTTATACCTTGCTCAGATACTGATGGATGAATTGAACCGCCACCGATCCTTCGCCAACTCCAGAAGCCACCCGCTTTATAGAACCGTGACGCACATCGCCGACAGCAAAAATTCCCGGAACATTAGTCTCGAGCAAGAACGGATCGCGGTCGAGCCCCCATCCCTTCGGGCGTTGCCCGTCCCGTAGAAGATCCGGACCGGTCAACAGGAAGCCGCGCTCGTCGCGTTCAACGACGTTCGCCAGCCAATCAGTCCGCGGCAAGGCTCCAATAAAGATAAACATCGCACTCGCAGGTACGCGTTCAATCTTGTCGGTATCCGAGCAAAGCACGGAAATCTCTTCCAAATGCGTGTCGCCATGTGCCTCGGACACGCTGGCATGTGTCCACAGCTGAATGTTAGGCGTCTCTTGAACCTGGTCGATCAAGTATTGTGACATGGTGCTGGAAAGCGATTCGCCGCGAACAAGAATAATGACGCGTTCTGCATATCTCGCGAAGTTCATGGCTGCTTGACCCGCCGAGTTCGCACCGCCCACCACATAAACGATCTCACCCTTACAGGACAAAGCTTCAGTGGCGCCGCCACCATAATAAATTCCCGCACCCTGCAACCTGTCGATGCCGGGAGCATCCAGTCGCCGCCACTGCACTCCAGTCGCAATCATCAGCGCGTGGCACGAAATCTCGTTTCCATCCGCCAGCTTGATGATTCGGTAAGGACCCTCGGCCCGCGCACCAACGGCTTCCTGCGACAGAATCTCCACTCCGAAACGCTGCGCTTGCACCACCGCACGCCGGGCCAGATCGCCGCCACTAAGCCCGGCCGGAAATCCAAGATAGTTCTCGATACGGGAGCTCATTCCAGCCTGACCGCCGGGCGCTTCCCGCTCAATCATCACGGTGTGGAGACCTTCGGAGGCTCCATAAACGGCAGCGGCCAAACCGGCCGGCCCTCCGCCCACAATGGCCAAATCATAGAAGCTGGTTTGAGCGCGCGTGCGCAGCCCGACCTTTTGCGCGACGTCCGCGGGCACACTTTCAAGAAGCTTCGTGCCGTCGGGAAACAGAACCACGGGAAGATTTGCCGCCTCCGGACCCAGAGCTTCCAAAAGGCGTTTGGTTTCCGGATCATTGCCCGAAAGTTCGACGTCAATCCACTGATAGGGGACGTGGTTGCGTGCCAGGAAGTCCCGCAACTCATATGATCGAGGCGACCAGCGAGTACCGAGCAACCTTATTCCCTGGAATGTTGGACGAAAGGAAGCTTGCCAGTCGTCCAGCAAATCATCTAATTGCGGATACAGGTGCTCCGTGGGAGGGTCCCAAGGTTTCAAGAAAAAATAGTTAATGCTGGCCTGATTGATAGCGCTGATCGCGGCGTTGGTATCGGCATACGCTGTGAGCAATGCCCGCTTCGCACTGGGGAAGATTCCCGTTGCCTGTTGCAAGAATTCTACCCCGTCCATGCGTGGCATGCGCTGGTCGGCAAGCAGCAACGCCACGCTGTCATTGCGCACCTTCAACTGCTTCAGGAGATCCAGCGCGCCTTCTGGCGAATCGCTTGCTATGACCCGGTATTCAGCACCGTACTGCGAACGGAGATCGCGTTCTATCGCTCGCAGAACATCGGAATCGTCATCCACACTAAGCAATATTGGTTTGGCCATGATCGGTCTCAGTTTTGCGCAGACGTCGAAGCCTTCCCGGGCTGCCTCGACGATGTAACCAGTTTAGATACAGAAATTTCCGTTCGGTTGCGAATTCCTGTGACCGGGAGTGCATGAATCCTGTCAATTGAAGTTTCATCCAAAGCAGAATGGACCTGCAACTGGAAGGAAAACGCGCACTCGTCACCGGCTCCACTGCCGGCATCGGCTTCGCCATCGCAAAGGGCCTGGCGAAAGAGGGCGCGAGCGTCATCGTGAACGGCCGCAGCACGAAACGCGTCGACCAAGCTCTCGCTGCTCTCAATAAAACTGGCGTTTCAGGACACCTCGAAGGCCTGGCCGCCGACCTCGGAACCGCAGATGGAACCCGCACCACGATTGACCGCTTTCCTGAGGTCGACATTCTGGTCAACAACCTGGGCATATTCGAGACCAAACCCTTTGAGAGCATAACCGACGCCGATTGGCTGCACATCTTCGAAGTGAACATACTGAGCGGCGTGCGTCTCAGTCGTCACTATCTTCCTGGTATGAAGCGCCGTGATTGGGGTCGCATTGTGTTTATCTCCAGCGAGTCAGCTGTCCAGATCCCGACGGAGATGATTCACTATGGTATGACGAAAACCGCTCAACTCGCCATCGCCCGAGGACTAGCCGAGACAACGGCGGGAACAAATGTGACCGTCAATTCGGTGCTGCCTGGTCCCACCGCATCGGAAGGCGCGAACAACTTTGTGGAAAAACTTGCCCGCGACCAGAAAACTACGCGTCAAGAAGTTGAAAAGCAGTTCTTCGAGAACATGCGCCCCAGTTCCCTGCTTAAGCGTATGGCAGAACCCGACGAAGTAGCCAACCTGGTTACATTTGTGTGCAGCCCGCTCTCCTCCGCGACCAACGGAGCGGCGTTGCGGGTCGACGGCGGCGTGGTGCGATCCATTCTCTAGGCTAGACTAACCACCGGTTAAGAAACTCGGACCACCACGCAGTTTTGATGGGCACTCCTTCCAGTTGTGCCGTAGGAGCCGCAAAAGCCAGATTGCAGTGTCAGAGGCGAAAGGGTTTATTGTACGGCTCGAGCGGATAGCCCTGCGCCTTCCAGGCCGCCAATCCACCGTTGAGGAACTTGATTCGCAAGAAATGCAGGCCAAGAGCACGATGTAAAATTTCTCGACTAGTTTTGTCGCTGGGACAGGTACAGTAAACGATCGAGTCTTTCTCCTTCGGGATCAACGACGGGTTCTCAAGCACTTCCTTCGGTGGAATCCTCTTTGCGCCGGGGATGATCTCAGAATTGGCTAACAAGTCGAGTGGCTGGCGCACATCAAACACAAGTACCTCTTTGTCTGCGGCTAACAGCGTGTACAGTGCCTCCGGGGTGATGCTGTGCTGCTCCATTTCACGTCGGTCTGTTCTACGCTTGATCCGAATTGCGATCAACAGGCACATCGCTGACGCGCAGATAGCAGTCAGGATCAACGCCATCAGTGATTCTCCTCCCCTCTCTGATAACAGATTCCGGAGAGACGTGAAAAGATTCTCGGTGCAGCATATCCGCATTGTTTCCCCTCACGGACGATTCGGACACAAACCGAATCAGGGAGAGTCGCTATTTCTTCTCTCGCGACCTTGGATCGTTCGCCGCCTCAAAATAATGCGTGTCGGTTGGACCATAGCCGGAAACTTCGACGACTACGGCGTCGTTATCGGCCTGAGCGAAATGGTTGTCGCCTCCCGGCTCCGAATAAACACTTCCAGGCTGCAATGTCTTTAGCAATTTCGCATCGAAATGATTGCCGTAGCCAAAGTGCCACTCGCCGGAGACGACAGTGGCCACACGATCATCGCGGTGCGAGTGCGCCTGGATGGTGGTGTGAGGGGGCACGAACAACAGGATGGTGTAGAAGCCCGCTTTTGCAGGATCGCCAAAGATGACCTTCGTATGAACCCCGGGAACGGCTGAACTCCCAATCTGATTACTGTCGAGCGCGCTGGCGCGGATTTCGGCCGGCGTCATGCGCATCTCGGGAAGAGGTTGAGCGGCAGCAGCAGAAACTCCCAACGACAAAGCAGCCACCACGAATCTTTTTACCATAGGTCGGCCAAACATAGAGAGTCCTCGCGTTTCGACGATTCAAACTTTGCCACCTGCGAACGCTGCGGCCTGATCGGGCAGATTTGCTCCACCAGCCAAATTCTTTTCCGTGCCAAGCCGTTAGGTGCGCGGAAGTGCCCACGCGAACAGCACCCCACCGCTGCTGGTCAGCACGTACTGCCGACCGTCGAGTTCGTACGTGATTGGAGAACTCGCGATGCGCGAGCCTGAACCCGCGTGCCAAAGCGTTTTTCCGTCGCTCGAATCGAGCGCCAGGAAGTTGCCCAGAGCGTCGCCGGTAAAAGTGAGCCCTGAGTCCGTTGTCAGCACTCCCGCGCCCGATCCCTGTGGTCCAAGCTCATGGCTCCAACGAACCTTGCCGGTCTGGTAGTCAATGGCCTCGATCACACCCTTGCCCCAAACGCCGTAATCCGCTCCAGCCCATCCGTAGACGCCATCGGCTGGCTTCGCGAAGTAGATGCCGTAGCTAGGATGGGAGTCGACGATGAACAGCCCGTTCCTGCTATCGAAGCTGGGGGAACGGTAGTTAGTCATTCCGCCCTCGTCGGGCGCAATCAGCCGTCCATCGGGGGCCGGTTCTTTGGCGGGATCAGGAATCGGGCGGCCTTGCTTATCGACTCCCAGCGACCAGTTCACGGGACCGAAAGGAATGGTCAAAAGATTCTGCCCGTTGGTGCGGTCAAGAACAAAGAAGTAGCCGTTACGCGAGGTCTGCATCAACATCTTCTTCGGCTCTCCGCGAAAATCTCCGTCGACCAGCACTGGAGTCTCCACCGCATCCCAGTCGTGCGTATCGTGCGGAGAGACTTGGAAGGACCACACCAGCTTGCCCGTATCAGGGCTCAGGGCAACGATGCTGCAGGTGTAAAGATCATCGCCAGGCCGCGTCGAGCCTTTAAGGACGGGAGTCGGATTCCCGGTTCCCCAATAGATGAGATTGAGATCCGGATCATAAGTCCCCGTCATCCACGTCATTCCCCCAGTCGTTTGGCTCGGAGTTCCGGCCGGAGGAGTGGAATTCCACTGCCATTGCGTTGCACCTGTCTCCGGATCCATCGACCTGATATAGCCAGTCAGGTTATCAAAATCACCGGAAACACCAATGAGCACCCGGTTCCCGACGACCAGAGGCGCCATGCTTGTCCAATAACCCTTCGTGGCATCAGCAACCTCCACTTTCCAGCGCACAGTTCCGTCTTTTGCGTTGAGGGACACCAGGTGTGCGTCGGGAGTCAGAAAGAAAAGATACCCCTTATACATTGCAACGCCGCGATGGCCAATGTGCTCGCCTTGACTGCGTGGATAGGTGTAATGCCAGATCTGGTGACCGGACCTTGCATCTACCGCCCAAATGTTTTCCGGGACGGTAAAGTACAAAATGCCATCCACCAGCAGCGGCGAGGACTTGATCTGAGAGAGCTGATTTGTCTGGAAGGCCCAGGCGAGGCTCAGATTTTTCACGTTCTGCGGCGTGATCTGGGTGAGTGAGCCGTGACGTCTGCCGGAATAGTCGCCGTGATACCCCGGCCAACTATCGGCCGGCGGGTGCAGAAGCATTTGCTCATCCACGCCTTGCGCCATCACCAGGTTGGAAGATGCAATCACGATCAGAGTGCTAATACCAAGAACAAATGGAGTTTTCAGGAGATTCATGTCCATGGACCTATAAAACCTAAGACAGCGAGGCCGATCTCACCGCTTAGCGCAGAGTCTGCAAATACGCCATCAGATCGTGGA
>Ga0210388_10001220_pt1 | contig 20244 bp, 21 predicted proteins | sample IncBWC19OmetaG_FD_155485 | JGI IMG/M metagenome (GOLD analysis project Ga0210388, IMG submission 155485) | Forest soil microbial communities from Barre Woods Harvard Forest LTER site, Petersham, Massachusetts, United States - Inc-BW-C-19-O ... | reverse complement strand
CTGCCGCACCTGCAAAATCGGCCACCAGATAAATCCAAATGTTCGACCAGGCCGACAATCCCATGATAGAAATGCCCACGGCGATCGCCGGATTGAACGCTCCACCGGATATATTCCCCACTGCAAACGCTCCCACAACCACGGTAAATCCAATCGCTAACCCATAGAACGAATTTCCTGCCGTTGCTTTTGCCGTGGCCACATTCAGCACAACGTAAACCAGCGCGAAGGTGAACAGAAACTCCGCTAGTAGAGCGGGTAGAGTGGCCACGGTCATTGGAGTGACTGCCGTTCCTGCCCTCAGAAACTTCACAACCGCGGCCGCAAGCGCCGCTCCGGTGAGCTGGGCAATCATGTACGGCAGAACGTCCTTGGTCTCGCATTTCCCACGCAGCCACACTCCTAAAGTCACTGCTGGATTGAAATGCCCGCCCGAGATATGTCCCCCGGCATAAACCATGATCATCAGCACGGAGCCGATAGCCAGCGGTGCGAGCGCTCCTATGCTGTTGCCGATGACCGCGCAGCCAACGGTCAGAACAAAGAAGAACATCCCTATGAATTCAGTGAGGTACTTGTTCATTTCGATTCCTCCCAAGTCTCGCTTTCAGGGGTATGACGACAGACCGGGACGCACCGTACCGCGGTTTTTTGCCAATAGCAGCTGTCAAAAACACCAGTCCTCGGGATTGGGCTGTACCAAATTTGTACCCTCGACCAGTCGTTTCCCAACTCCCCGTCTCGCATAATTCATCTCACAGGGCTCTGGGCTCGATGGGCCGCATCATTTTCGTTCCGGGTTCACTCCGGGCAGGTCTCTCTAGGAGGGTATATCCGTGCGGCGCAACTTACTGATTCTTCTTTCCTTGCTTGCGTGTTTACAGGCAGGTTGCGGGCGGGTCTCCGGTTCGCCCACGCCACCGACCGCTCCGCCAAACCCTCCGGCCTCAGGTAACATCCAGGTTTCCGTCACGCCAAATCCAGTGAACGTACGCGCTGGCAGTTCCCAACAATTTGCCGCCTCTGTCACTGGCGTCACCAACACAGCGGTCACCTGGTCTGTGAACAATGTGGCCGGCGGCAACTCCGCGAGCGGGACAATCACTTCTTCCGGCAACTACACTGCTCCGGCTGCTTTGCCCAACCCCAACACCTTCACCATTCAGGCCACCAGCGCCGCGGATTCCTCGGCCAGCGGTTCAAGCGATGTCACCATCCTAAATCCAACTCCCGTCCTCACCGCGATCAGTCCCAGTTCGGTCAATGTTGGAGCCTTCTCTCTGACTATAACCGGCAGCAATTTCCTCAGTGGATCTCAAGTTCTTCTGGCAGGTGCCCCTCTCACAACAACATATATCTCGGCGACCCAACTTACTGCGACGGGAACCGCCGCGGCTGCGGGCATGTTTGCCATCTCCGTCAGCAATCCCAATCCCGGCCAAAGCACTTCCTCCAGCATCAATCTCCAGGTTACTTCCACTACGCAAGCCAGCGCTTGCAGCGGCATGGGAGTGGGACCGGGAGCGAGCCTCAACGGATTCCGCCCGTTCCCCGCCAGCAATGCCTGGAATCAGGACATCTCCACGGCTTCAGTCGATCCCAATTCCGATTCCTACATCAGTTTTATCGGAACCACCGTCCCGATCCATCCCGATTTCGGCTCAGGCGAATATCAGGGTAGCTACATGGGAATCCCCTACTCTGTTGTGGACTCCTCGCAAACCCCGGTGAATATTCTCTTCAACGCTTACGGTGACGAAAGCGATCCTGGTCCGATGCCGATTCCCGCCAGCGCCAACATCGAGGGCTACCCGAATCCAGGGACCGGCGATCGCCACGTTCTCGTACTTGATAACAATAATTGCTGGCTCTATGAACTCTACGGCTCCAGCGTGAACACGGACGGCACATGGAACGCAGGATCCGCGGCCGTCTGGGATTTGCAGAACTATGATCAGCGGCCGCTAACTTGGACTTCAGCTGACGCCGCAGGCTTGCCTATTTTTCCCGGCCTGATTCGCTACGACGAGGTCGCCAGCGGCCAGATTGCTCATGCCATCCGTTTCACGCTTCAGCACAGCATCGCTGCATACGTTCTGCCTGCTACGCACTGGGCCTCCAATTCAAGCGCTCAGTTCGCAGCTCCCATGGGAATGCGTCTGCGTCTGAAATCCGGCTTTGACATCTCCAGTTTCTCGGCGACCAACCAGGTTATCCTCACGGCTCTCAAGCAATACGGCATGATCATGGCCGACAACGGTTCCTCGATGTACATCAGCGGCGCTCCGGACGATCGCTGGAGCAACGACGATCTCCACAATCTCACCACGCTGACTGCGTCGGACTTTGAAGTTGTCACGCTGGGCACCGTCTACACTTCCGCAAACGTTCCGACAGGCTCCGCCCCGACTATCTCCAGCTTTACAGCTAGTACGAGCAATCCCGTTTCTGCGGGAACTGCTGTCACTCTCTCGTGGACGGGAACTGGCGCCTCCTACTACATCGTCTCCCCGCAAATCGGAGCTGTTCGTGGGACCACGACGGTCGTGACTCCGACGCAAACCACCACCTATACTCTCTACGCGACCAATCAATTCGGCCGCACTACGGCCACTGTGACTATCACCGTACAGTAATTCTCCGCTGGTCATTGGCGCCGGGCGCAACAGTTGACATGCCTTGGCCCGGGGAGTATCTACTCTGAACGCGCGATCCGCGTTTGCCTTCCTCGTTTCGTCGCGAACGTCCAAATCTGCAAGGAGCTCGTATGCAAGACAAAGTTCAACCCATCCCAGAGGGGTACCATTCCCTGACTCCGGCCATTACCTGTAAAAACGCAGCCAACGCCATCGACTTCTACAAAGAAGCCTTCGGCGCCACCGAAATCAACCGCATGCCCGGCCCCGGCGGGATGATCATGCACTCGAAACTGCGCATCGGCGATTCCGTGATTTTCGTATCCGACGAATTTCCGGGGATGTCCGCTGCTCCGACGGCGGGAGCTACTCCTTCCTACTACCTGTTCCTATATGCTCCGGACGTCGATACCATCTTCAACCGTGCCGTGGCCGCCGGTGCCCAAGTTGCAATGCCCGTCGTGGATATGTTTTGGGGCGATCGGTATGGCAGACTCACCGACCCGTTCGGCCACAGCTGGGGCATTGCCACTCACGTGGAAGACGTAGCTCCGGACGAAATGGCTCGCCGCTCGGCCGAGTGGACCGCCAACATGACCAAAGCCGCGGCAGCTACCGCCGGCTAAAGCTAAGTAACTCCACAGGGGCACGGCACGCCGTGCCCTTCTTTTTGCTCACATCCCGCGCCGCCCTTCCTCCAAGGAAGGGCGGTTTTCTTTTACATCGAGGCCCTTTGGAAAACCAAATACTCTCCTCGTCTTCCATTCAACTACAAGAGTTCGCATCGGGGATGAAACAAACGTTGAAAGTGATACTATCTCGGGTCACAAGCGTTTCATCTCATAGCGGCATCCTGCCGGGGGAGAAACAGAAATGAATCGTCGCAAGTTTGTGGGAAACTCCATGAAAGGCGCTGCAGGCGCAGCGTTATTGAACTTCGGCCCGTTTTTGAATCGTGGCGCTTATCGGCTCTTTGCGGGCTCCGATCAAGCTTATTCCGCCCGCGCCATTGAACTCGTTCAGCGTACCACAGTTATAGATATGCTCGCCCCGCTGTGGATCAGCCCCAGCCGCATGCAAAAAATGCTGGGCAATCCCGAGAATTTCACGGCCGCCGATTACGCCCCGTTCAAACAATCTGGCATCAACGTCTTCCATATTGCCATCGGCACTGGCGGTCCCGAAGCGTATCTCGAAACCCTCCAATTTCTTTCCGGCTACAACACTTTTCTGGCGCGCCACGACGACTGGTTCGAACGCATCGAAACTCCTGCTCGTCTCGACGGCATCAAAGCTTCCGGCAAAGTCGGTATCCTGCTCGGCGTGCAGAACTCCGAGCACTTCCGCAAAGTGGACGACGTGGACTATTTCTACGGGCTCGGGCAGCGCGTCTCTCAACTTACTTACAACGCGCGCAATCTTCTTGGCAACGGTTCGACTGAACGCCGCGACGAAGGTCTCTCGGATTTTGGCATCGCGATCATTGAGCGCATGAACAAACTTGGAATGGCTGTCGACGTCTCCCACTGCGGCGATCGCACCACGCTCGAGGCCTTTGATGTTTCCAAAAAGCCTGTTCTAATCACGCATTCGAATTGTCGTGCGCTAAATCCCACTCATCCCCGCTGCAAAACCGACGAAGCCATCAAGGCAATGGCCGCCAAAGGCGGCGTCATGGGGATCACAGAGGTTCGCATGTTCATCACTGCCAAGGAACCCACGACGATTGAAACCATGCTCGATCACTACGACTACGTGGCCAAACTGGTAGGCGTCGAACATCTTGGCGTGGGCAGCGACATCGACCTCCTTGGCTACGACGCCATGCCGCCCGACGAATACAAAGCACTCAAAGCCGGCTACAAAAACAGTTACGGCTTCCGCGACAAGATCGACATCGATGGTTACAACTACGCGAAACGACCGTTCGATCTGGCCGAGGGCCTGATCCGTCGCAAATATTCCGACGCCAACATCGAAGCTATTCTTGGCGGCAATTTCCAACGCGTCCTGAAACAAATCTGGACCACCTAGATAAGCAGACATGTTTTCGTCATGAGCTCTGGCAGCGTGGCGATCTGGGGCTTCTGATGTAGTGTGAAACTCGATGAACTATTCTCCGTCGTCTCTCTGAGGCTATACGGCATCGTGGGTTCATTCTATTAGTAATTTTTAGCTAGGTACTCTCGCAGCCGTTTCATCCGAAACCTGGCGTCACCCGCCTCTATCTCCAAAAGCAGGCGCGCCGCGGTCAATTGGTTACTGAAATCGAGAGCCGCCGAAGTGTCGGGATTAGCGACGAGTTCAAGACTCTTGTTGAGTTGATTGGTCTCTTCCTGCACGGACTTGAGCCTGCCCTCTTGTGCCAACTCGCTTTCTGCCAACTGCTGCCGCAACGCCTCCGCCATTCGCGCAACATCGCTCTCCTGCATTTTCTTCCATTCGTCATGGGCTTGCGCTGCACTGTCCAGATGTTTGTCGATGGCTCGGCTCGCGAAATTGTAGTTGACAGTGACTGCCCCGTAAGGTTGGGGGCCCTGTGCCACCGGGTTAACCTGCTGATGCACGCCCACGGAAAGAGCCACATCCCAATTATTCTGGCGGCTCAACTTGTCCAGCGCTCGCTGCTCGCCCGTTTCACTGCCTTCTTTTTCCGCAACCAACTCCTTTAATGGCTTGTCGCTTAGTTCAGGAACATAGATCACGCTAAGTTTTGATTGCGTGTCGGCACGGTCGGCGTCCAGTTTGATCCTGGTGGTCTGCAGCGAGAAGAGCATCAGCCGCGTCGCGTTTTGTGCTTCGACCATGCTCGAAGTCTTTTCGATCAAGCCGTCGAGCACCTTATATGCGCGTTCGATCAACGCGAGTCTGTTGCGCAAAGCTTCCCTCTCCAGACTGGGGATCGCATATTGGACGGTCTGCTGCGTTTCCGTCGCGGCCTTATACAACTCGCATTCTTTCCTGGCGACGTCCATAGTCAAGCCGGCCTTTTTTACGCTGGAAAGCCCGAGAGTGGCGCCACCCAACACTTGTAGTGGCAGACCAGTTTCCGGCTGGGTAAACCCTGCCATGGCCGTAGGCGTGCGCAACAGATCTCGCTGCGCCTGCGCTTGCTCCATTACGTATGTGCAGTAGGCCTCTTGATCGCCGTGTACCTGCGCAAACGCCTGCGCGGGGACAACAAGCGCCGCAACTATCACAAACTTCCAGGGGCTCAAGTGCATTTTAATTGTCCTCAGAACAAAAGCGGCTTGCGGCCAAGAAACACTGTCCTCGATTTCGCAGAATCTTTGCCGTTCAGATTCATCTGGATCAGGAAACCGCGAATCTGAGTCTTAAATATTGGATGGGTTGCTTGTTGTTCGCCGGTGAATATCTGCTTCACTTCGCCCACTTTGCTGCACAGTAACATATTCAAGTAGCAGTCGTAGACCGCGCTGCCTACCATGGCGCTGGCCGTGTTGTCATACGGTACAAACGCGAAATACAGCGTCTGTCCTCCGGAAGCGATGAGGTAATACGGACTCTGTTTTGCCGTGGTAATCGCCTCTCGCAGCCGATCGATCTGCCGAGTGTCTTCCTGGAGCTCTTTCTGGGCGACGTTGATGGCAACGTCAAGCTGGGCGGCCTCTGAACGCAACTCGGCCTGCTTTTCGAGGACGTCGAGCGAATCGGTACCCGTCGTGGTTTTCTGCAGGACGTTGTCCGTCAATAAGACCTCGGCAATCTTGCTGTCCGTATAGGAACTCTCGGCCTGGTTCAAAGCCGACAACTGCGTGGCCGCGTCGCCCTTGGTGATCAACCCGGCAGCGAGATCTTTGTGGATGTTGGACTCCACTTCCTTGAGTTGCGCAAGGACCGATTGCGTCTTCGAGTTATCAGCCTGCTTCTGTGAATCGAGGCCCGCGAGTTGCTGGCCTGTGGCGCGGTTGTGGGCGCGTTCACGGGTGATGGCCTCCTGAAGTTGAGGTTCGAGAGCAAGGAGGGCCGCGCGGTGCTTCGTCATTTCGGCGATTCCGGTTTGCATCTTTTGCAAATCGACCTTCACGTCCTCGATCGTTTGCTGGCTCGTAACCAGCTGCTCACGGAACGCGAGACTCTTCTCGTCCGCCGCCGAGAGAATCACCGGCGCCGCCCACGAACTGTTTATCGCGTAAAATCCCATCACCCACGCATAGGCCAAAATGCCAGTGAGCACCATGTACAGCATGGCGATGGCAAACACTCGATAGAGAGTGAGCACCAGTTGGTAGTGCAGCGATTGCCGCACCGGCGACTTCTTTATTTCCGCGGGAACCGTGTTAGTTGCCTGTGTTGCCAACGGCCACCTCATTCACTTCTTTGGTTCGCGTGCCCCAATCCGCGGAATCCATCGTGAAGAGCGCAAGCGGCGTCAGCAGCAGGCTACTGACAAGCGACCATGCTACATACGCTCCGAATGCCAATGGATGCGCCACTGCCTCCCTGGCGCTATATTTTTTAATCACCCAGGTGAGAACCGCCCCGATGCCAAGTGCCACGATCAGCGGCATCGGCCCCGCCCATGCCAGGGGGTCCGAAATCAGAGCCGTTATCACCACCAGAAATCCCACGAGCGCGCCCAACGGCGTCAAGATCAGTGTCCACACCGCGTTGGGGTGCAGCTTCCAAACATGTTGAGGCAATGTTTTCAACGTGTAGAAAAAGTCTCGCACGATGCTCCGGCGCCAGCGCAGTTGCTGCTTGAAAAGAACGGACAGCGTGTTTGGTACCGTGGTCCAGCACAGCGCGTCATTGTTGATGTACGTCCCATATCCCCGCAACAGGGTCTGGTGGGTCAAAAACCTGTCTTCGCCCTGATTCACTGGAATGCCAAACCAATGCCGCGCCCGAATCGCCGGCTCAATCTCCAGCAAAAGGTCGCGCCGAATCGCAAACAGGCATCCACTGATGCAGCAGACACTGCGCGTCCAATTCTCGGGAATCTTGTAGAGCTGGAAAGCCGAGTAGTAAATCACGGCTTGAATCGCGGTAATGACGCTATCGTTCGGGTTCCGTACGCCAACTCTGCCGCCCACCGAGCCGATATGCGCCTCGCTGAAGCACGCCGTCAGCTCAGCAATCGCGTCTGGATGAAATATGCAATCCGAATCAATCGAAATAATAATCTCCGCCGAGGATTGCTCCATGGCATTGCAAACCGTCCGCGCCTTTCCGCTGTTCGCCGCATTGCGCCCCGTCCGTATGCGTATGTTGGTGAAGTCGCGCTGTGCCTTGAGCACCCACTCGTAGCTGTCGTCCACCGAGCAGTCATCCTGGGCAATCACTTCGAATCGTTCAGGGGGATAGTTGCTCTTGCTGATACTTTCGATGGTCTCGTAGACGGTCTTACCTTCGTTGAAGCACGGCATCAGCACGCTTACCGTAGGTTGATAACTGAAATCCTTTTGCACTTTCGCGCTGGGGAACGACACCTTCAGAATGATTCCCATGACATACTTCACCACGGAAACCAGCAGGCAAAGAACCATGATCAACCACAGCAGTACCGGAGCCATTTCCGCCACGCCCCCACACGTATTCCCTCAAGTACATAGGACTACACTCGCCCCTCCATATATGTCTACCTGTGTTTGTTAACCCCGTACCACACAAGCAACGCTGTAGCGTGTAACCGACACGAAGCAGCTTCGCGCTTTCAAATCAACCGAAGAGCCATTCGAGAAATGACTTGGGGCGGCGAGGTTTCTCGACTTGGTTCTTTGGGGACGGTTTTTTTATGGAGGATGGGACGTTTGGGGAGAGCGATCGTACGAGGCGGACGTCAGGCGGTTGCCAATAGCCGTAGACGCATCTTGTTCCGCGCCGCGAGCAGTCATGCGTATCGTGGATAACGCCATCAATTACGGCTGTCAGATGCTTTGACACGCTGACAACCAAACGCCCCGGCGGCAACTCATGGGCGCGCAAATGGACTGTGCAGCCGGAACCGATCTGCATTGTCGGCGTCCACACCCAGCCCAACTGCTTCATGATTCGCTTGATCGAGACTTTGTAGACGCCCGTTCTCGCGTTGCTGATTCCGCGTTTCCGTTTGCCAGTGCGTTCGTGGACTGCCGCGCTGTTCACCAGGTCGTAGATTTGCTGATACGGCTTCTCCGTTGCAATCGCAATCGCGCGGACTACACAATCGCCCGCCATGCCCTTGTAGCCGGCAGCGCGTCGTCCCCCATCATCCAACTGAAAATGTCGATGCACGTTCCGTTTATATCATCTCTCGCGACAATGCCTGTTCCCTTGGATGTTGCCCAGCTGGAGAAAGATTCTCACGCGCCGACAAGCTGATGAAACCGCTTTACACGGATTTCTTTTTCTCTCTTGCGCGTTTGTGCGATGTCGTAAGAGGCCTGCATCCTCATCAGCGTATCCATTTTCACTCCAAAGGCTTTCTCAATGCGCAGCGCCATAATTCCGGAAAGATCTGCTTTGCTGTTAAGCAAACTCGAAAGTGCCGGGCGCGAAACTTGCAGTGCCGCGGCAGCCGCCGTCACGGACAGGCCCGCAGCCTCAATAATCTCGGTCCGAATAAAATTCCCTGGATGCGGTGGGTTCTTCATTGGCATGACGATCGCTCCTCCTGCTTAACGGTAGTCTTCCAAATTTATGTCGCAGATTTCTTGCTCTTTGGTGTCGATACGAAACGTCAAGCGGCGATTGCGGGTGACGCTAAGGCTCCAGGTGCCCTTGCGATCGCCAGACAGGATGTGAGCCTTCCAGGTCGCGAGCGCCCGTAACTCCTCTGGTTCCTGCATGTCATCGAGGAACGCCAGTATCTTCCGAAGTTTGTCTGCTGAATCTGGCGGAACGCCCCTCGCGCTATCTTCCGCGTACAGCCTACGCAGCCCTTTGTGGGAAAAATTCCGTATTTTCACCTGACAGACTGTAGCCTGTTGCTTAACACTTGTCAATTGGAAAGCAATACGCGCCCATCTCCCAGGCGGGGACTTCAGGCTTGACACCGTTGCCGCGCAAGCCTATGTTTTTTGTCCAGGCAAGCGGAAGTCGCAAGCTCCCCCTGCTCCCAAAATTTCCGCACTGGAGGTACCCATGCCATTAAGCCTCACAACACTTTCCCTGGTGGCCTTACCTGTGTCCATGGCCGAAGGCCTCAAGATTCTGGAGCGCGACGATTACTGCTGCAAATACTGCGGCCTCGACGGACGCGCCAGCTTCGAAAACGCCCTGGTGATGCGCGTGGATTTCGTCCACCCGCGAGCCCGCAAAGGAAAGAAAGATCCCAGCAACCTGGTTGCTTGCTGTTCTCCCTGCAACACCATCAAAGGCACAAAGGTCTACGCCAGTTTCGACGAAGCCAAAACCTTCGTCCTCAAACATCGCGAAGATCTGCGCAAAGCCTGGCAATCCAAAACAGCGCGCCAGTCTTCGAAACCAGCCAACGCGTAGGCTACCCTCAGGCCCTTTCGCGGCTGCTGCGTAGGGACGCGGAACGCCGTCCCTGCTTTCGTTTTTTTGGGTGCGGGTGGCAAGATGGCCCTCGATTACACGGAGGGCCATCCGGCCTGTGTGGAAACTTCAACGATTTACCGACAAACAGCAGTGGGCTGGGTCCTACCTTCGTTTGGCTAAACCCCGGCTGCGCGGGCAGTGCTCACCAATTGGGCCGCCGCCAGAAGGCTTTTCTGCATCGTCGCTAACTGGAGCGAATGCGCTTTGATGGACTCCAGGGAAGCGAGCAGGAATGCTGATTCCGCAATGGTCGTCCATCCCGGGTTGTGAATTATTTTGAACAGTTCATCCATCTCGCCGCCGCCGGCGAGCGCCGCATGAGCCGTTCGTATGGTTTGAATGTGGGATTCAATTTTGGACAGGTCGTGTTTTTCCATCGAGTTTTACCTCACACGAGACACAGACTGCCGCCGACGCCATGAGCAATTCACTCCATTCTCTCCGGAATAAGAAAACCGCCCGAGGATCGCCGCGGCAATATTCTGCGCCTCGCCTTTCACACATTAGTGCGCCAGATCCTCCGATCGTTTCAGGCACCTAGGCCCGGTCCTGTGCTAGCATGCTCGCGCCTTGTCTCAGAAAACACAAAAGAACACACTCTGGTTCTCCGTAGTCGTGCTCTTCGCCATTAACATCCTCAATTTCTACGATCGCCACGTGCCTGCCGCGCTCGTCGAACCGATGCGCAAGGAGTTTCATCTCAGCGACACGCAGATTGGTCTCATCGGCAGCGCCTTCATCTGGATTTACGCGATCATCGGTGTGCCCCTCGGCCGCATCGCCGATACCGCCAGCCGCAAAAAACTTCTCGCCTGGGGCGTCGTAATCTGGACCGCGCTCACGGCTTCCGCGGGTCTCGCCACTACTTATACATTCCTGCTCTTTTCGCGCGTGGGAGTGGGGGTCGGCGAAGCTGCCTGTGCGCCCACAGCTACCAGTTGGCTGGGAGATCTCTTTCCGCCAGACAAACGCTCTCGCGTCCTCGCCCTCTTTATGCTCGGAGTCCCGGTCGGCGGCGCGCTCGGCTATTTCTTCAGCGGCCCGATAGCCCAAGCTTATGGCTGGCGCGCGGCAATGGTCTTTGCTGCAGTGCCGGCATTGCTCCTCGTTCCAGCACTGTTAATGCTGGAGGAACCGCAACGCGGCGCTAGCGAACTCCACCCCGCACCCTTAGTGCGAGCCTCCATGTGGAACGTCCTACGCATCCCCACGCTTTGGTGGATCATCCTGTCCGGCGCCTTGCTCAATTTCAATGCCTACGCGTTCGCAACTTTCTTGCCCGCATTTCTCAGCCGCGTTCATGGCGTCTCGCTGGCCAAGTCGGGCATCGACACCGGCATCCTCTATCTGATCGGCGGCGTAGCCGGCGGAACGCTTGCAGGCTTCATCGGCGATTCCATCGTTCACCGGCGCAAAGACGGCCGGCTACTATGCGCCTCGGCTTTAGCGCTAACCGCGATTCCCTTCGCATGCATCGGAATCCTCCAACCGGCAGGCTCTTTGCACCTGGCGATGGTATTCCTGGCGCTGACATACGGTTCTCTCACGACCTACTATGGTCTGGTTTACTCCGCCATTCAGGACATCGTCCCGCCGAATCAGCGCGCCTCGGCGATGGCCGTCTATTTCATGGCCATGTACATGTGCGGAGCTTCCTTCGGTCCGCTCTTCACCGGCAAATTGAGCGACGTGCTTGCGCGCCGCGCCGCTGCGCTCGCAGGATCACCTTCGGTTACAGAAACGTTTCGCGCCGTTGGCCTGCAACAAGCCATGCTCATCATTCCCGTTCTGTGCTTAGCGCTCGCGTTTGTGCTCTACATGGGCTCGCGCACCATCATCGCGGACATGGCAAAGCGTGAAGCTGCCGCTCACGTTGTAACCGCAGATGCGTCTTAGCTCCTGACAGGCGGAATGCCAGCTGGAATCTACCGACAAATGTAAAAGTAGAACCTACAAGGTACAATGAATGTGTAGGTGAAGAATGAAAACCGTGAAGCCGCAAACCGAAAAGACAGAAGAAACACTTTCACGCAGCAAACGCATCCAGCGCGAGATCATCGCCTGGATGTGGGTGATTCTGATATTCCTTTTGATCAACGGAACGCTTGGGCAGGCGCGCGTGATTCCCTCCGGCTCCATGGAAAACACGTTGCTCGTCGGCGATCACCTCATCATGAGCAGGCTTGGCTACGACGCCGGCGTGCCGTTCACAAGCTGGCATGTCCCCTTGTGGAGAAATCCAAAGCGGCAGCAAATGGTGATTTTCACTCCGATCGTCCCGCAAGAAACGTCGGATATCATCAAGCGCGTCATCGGCCTGCCAGGAGAAACACTCGACATCCACGATGGGTCTGTGTGGATCAATGGCCAAAAGCTGGTTGAAAATTACACGACCGGCCCCAGCGAGCCGTATGAAATGCACGCGCCGTATAAAATCCCCGAAAACTGCTATTTCGTGATGGGCGACAATCGTGGAAATTCTTATGACAGCCGCTTTACGGGCTGCGTGCCACGCAACCATATTATCGGTACGCCAGTGATGATTTACATGTCGCTGGACGCTTCGCCGGATGCTTGGGGATCCGGCCAGCTCCGTGAGAGATTCTTTGCGTACGCAAACGCCGTGATTCATCCGGGCACGGTGCGCTGGAGGAGACTCTTCACAATCTTTTGAGGAGAGCCGCACCGTTCTTAGATTGCTCGAATCGAGGTGAATCCTCGAGGAGGAAATGGACGAGATGGGCGAAACGGCACAACAATACTCGCAACGGATTTTAGGACACATCGAAGGCAAGGATGCTCTGAAGTCGCAGTCTATTGCTGCGAAGAAACTAGAGCGTTTGATAAAAGGTGCGCCTGCTTCGAAGCTGCGCAAACGCCCGTCCCCGGACAAATGGTCGGTCGGCGAGGTTCTTGCGCATTTGGCCGACGCGGAGATTGTGATTGCCTGGCGCATTCGCTCAATACTCGGCGCGCCCGGAACGCCTATCCAGGCCTACGATCAAGATGCGTGGGCTGCTGTTGGGAATTACGCGAAACGCGATCCGCGCAAAAGCATCGAGCAATTTCGCGCCATGCGTGAGGCCAATCTTGCGTTTTACAAATCACTCCGGCCGGAACAATGGAAGCAGTCCGGCATGCACTCGGAACGGGGCGAGGAAAGTATCGAGCGAATTGCCCGTATGATCGCGGGGCACGACATCAATCACATTCTGCAGATCGAGCGCATTCTGGCGCCGAAAAAATAACTGCTTTCTTTCGCCGCTCCGAGCGAGCCGCAAGTTTCATTCATCGCCGCGAACCTGCCACCACCCCAGCCGTTCGAATTCGGCCAGTTTTTCTGATCCGTGGTCGCGGTACCAATTCCTCCACGCTTGAGGATCGCTGGCAACATTTGCATTGGTAATTTCGTGTAGCGCCATGTACGACCAGTTGCGCATCTTCGGATCGGTATTCGGATCGGCGACAAGATCGATTAATTTTGGCACCATGCGCATGCGCTGTGCGCGAGTGAAATTTCCGCAGTCGGAAAGATTGCAGCCCGCGCGGTTGCGAACGCTATCCGAAGGGTCTTGCGTGAACGATTCGAACAACTCGTCGAGAGCCCCGTCCTTCCCAAGATAGCGCATCCCTTCGATGGCCCATTGCCGGACATAGGCGTCCGGATCATGCTTCGCGTAGTCAAGAAGCACCGGATGAATGCGTTCGTAGGCCACTCCGCGGCCCGCGAGCATGCCGAGAAAATAGACAGCGGCGGGGCGGTAATGCAGATCCGTGCGTGCGCGGTCGATCAACATTTCCGCAGATTGGTCATTTTTCTGCCAGCCATCCAAAGTGAGATTGATGTCCGCATTGGCGTAGCGCACGCGCAGGTCGCTGGAAAATTCCGAGCGCTGCTCGAGCTGTTTCATGTGGTCGGTCAAACGAATATGGCCAACCCAGCTTTCGACTTGCTGGTCGAAGAGTTCGCGGGCGCGTTCATCGTGCCCAATAGCTCGTTCCAGCAAATCCTCCGCCTGCTCTTGCGCCGGCAAAGCGAGAACGTGTTCCGCTTCGGTGGCCGTCATGGGTACAGCAGCAACGCGGCGGGACGGAATCGCGTTTGCGCTTACAGGCAAGCGTGCCGCGTTTGCACGTGCTTTGTTAGCACGCGATGCGCTCGCCGCCGCCTTAAAGGTGGAGAATCGCCAGACTTGCCACGCGAACATGCCTCCGACAAGAAGTAGGAAGACCGCTATCGAACCAATTGTCGAAGCGCGCGATTGAGGCCGCGGCTCTTGCCAGCGGGGACGCATACCCCCAGGCCCAAGAGAACCCGTCTGCGAGGGATTGAAGACCGACTGACCCGGCTGTGGCGGCGGACCGTAAAGCGAATCTACTTCAACGTGTGTATCAATTTTCAGACAGGCGAGAGCTTCGATTTGCGAAACGACCCAGCGCGCTTCCTGGCGGCTGGGGATTTCATCGGCGAGCGCGACGCGGCGGCCATTCTTGGTGCGCAGCCGAATGGCGTACGTCATTTGCCCTTGCGTGCCACTCTGCTGTCCGCTCGTGACAGCGACAATCGCATCGACATCAGGGACCGAGAAACGCTGCGTCGTCCCAATGCCAAGGATCCGTTTGCTGGAAGTGATTTCGCCGTTGCCGACGCGGATGTGCGCGGTCCCGAAGCAGACTTTGAACAAAGCGTAGATCAAAAGCAGATCTGCAAGTCCGAACACAACGGGGAAAACCCTGGGAGCACTGGAAAAGAACAAGAAGTAAGCAGCTCCGCTCCAGATCGCCGTGAAGGCCAGAAGAAAGATCGCGCGGGAGGGGCTGCGAAAAGCGGGCAAGTAAAATTCCGTGCACCCGTCTTGCGAAGAGATCATTACTTTTGGATTTGCCGGCGCGGGCACGGAAGTTGCGTCGGACTCGTTGAACGAACCGCCTGCGGACGTGAAACTTTCTGAAGAAGAATAGGCGGGTGACGGCTCTGAGGCGGAGGAAGTCTTGAAAACAGGCAGTTCGAAATCGTCGGTGTAACTTATGCCCGGAATATCTGCTTGAGCATGCAGAAGCCAAATAACTTGATCGGAGGGATTGTCTTTATCGGTGACGTACGCATCCGGAGGAATTCCGAAATCCACGGGAATCGTTCTACCGAAGGGATCTGCTCCGATCGCGCCAAAGGCAACGTTCTGTTCCGTCTGCCACAAAACGGTCTGGACTGTGGAGCGGTCTTCCCCCGAACTGGTCGTCGTCTTTCGAATGCAGGAAAGGCGAAGGTTGACGCCATCCGAGGCATTCGCATCGAGGTTGAGGTGAATCCTTCCCGTGAGGCGGCCGCCAGGCGAAAACGGGAGCGAGTCCAACTCAAAATAGGTATTGCCGAAACGGCGATGGCGAAGAGTGGAGCGCAACGCGATAACAAAAAGAATCACGCCAATAAGGCAAAAGCCAACAATCAGGAATACGCGAGGATCATTACGACGGGCGAGCTGCGGGATGAGGGTGACCGCTACAGGAATCATCACCAGATTACAAAAAATGCAGGCCACCCAGGCCGTGACTTCGGTTTTCTTGTTTTGACTTTCCGCGCGGCGGTTTGCCCAATCCGCGCGCCACAACCAGGGTGAGGAAGGATTGGCCTCTTCGATCGCGGCCTGCTTCTTCAAATGGCGGTAGCCGCCGAACGCCAAAAGTACAAGTCCGGCGCCAATCGCGGAAATAAAAAGTGCGATAGCCGCGCCGACAATTGCGCCGCTGGTGCCGGAATTGCGGCTATTTACAAGAAACGTATACAGAGAGAGCAGCCCCGGAACAAGAAACATCAGCCCGAAGCAAATAAGGAAAAGGGCGGCTCCTCTGGAAGGCTTGGTCACACAACAATTTTAGAAGTTATCCCTGCGAGCGAAATGGGCCGGAAGTACAGGTTTGTTCTTGTAGTTACAATACGGCGCAGAATAGCGCGGCCAAGGGATCCGCTCACTTGCGCGGCGTATGCAGCCTGATTGACAGAATCCTGGCATAGCGTTTGAAATCGGAGTCAGTGGAAAAGATGGACCAGCCACGCGACTTGGCGATGGAACAAATCAGCATATCTGAAACAGAGATGGATACACCCTGGCTGCGGCATTTGTTGCTTAACAATGCGGCATGCTCATAATCGGATGATTCCGCGGGCTCATCAGGAAAAGCAGCAAGGATATCTCGGAGCTTCACGAACTGTTCGTTGCTCTTGATTCCAGAGAGCAATTCTTGGCGGACGAGGCCGATTATTTTTGCGCCCCCTTCGTCAATGAGGCCTGCCAATTCCGCAACGATAGCTTTTTCTGCAGTGCTCAAGTTTCGCGAAGACCGGCGCAGTGCCAGGGACCACACCGAAGTATCGACCAGGACGTTCACGAACGCTTTTTAGCGCGCTCGCTCTTGTAGTCGTAGCGGGCATCGTAGTCAATCGTTCCAAAGAGCGGAACCATGGCGGCTTGCTTGCGCCTGCGGATATATTCGTCCAGAGCAGCGTTGACAGTATCTTTCTTGGTGCGATGGCGGCCGAGTCTTTTAGCCTGATCAATTAGTCGGTCGTCAATGGCCAGGTTCGTTGGCATGGGCTAACCTCCTACACACTATTCTACACATCTCATTGTGTAAACAGAACGATAAAGACCAGCAATGCCTTACGAATTGCGTGCAAGGATTATCGGGCGACTGCGTTTTTCTGAGGAATTGGTGCCGGAGCGACGCCGAGCTGCTCCATCAGACCTAGATAATCTACGCTCACGTTCGAGTCTATGATCTTTCCGCCGGAGACGTAGTTGATGGTGATTCCGTCGAAAGAGACTTTTTTGTTGGTGGCGGGAATGCCGCGAAATTCTCTCTTGTGTGTGCCGGAAATGGTCCAGGAGACGACGACTTTGTCTTTCTCGGAAATGACATCCTCGACGGAGAAACGTAAATCAGGAAAAGCCGCGATGAACTGGGTGACGGCACGTTTATAAGCTTCGGGGCCGACCGCCGAACCTCCCAAATGAGAATCGCTGAGCGCGTGACTTGGAGAGATTAGTTGGTTCGCAACCTCGAGACGGCGCTTGTTCCAGACTTCATCATAAAGACGGCGAACGATGGCCTTGGCTTCTGCTGACATACGCGCGCTCCCAAGAGTGACGTGATTCAAGCTCCTCAGAGATGGCCTTAGCCTCGCGAAACCGCGGTCGGGTGAGCGGCGGAGGGAGGCTTGCCAGAGCGTACTCCCAAGAATTGTCGTTTGCAACGCAGTTCAGTCATTCTCAAGGCAGAAGCAGATCTACTCGAGCATGTATGGTCCTTGAATCATTGCGCACAAGGCGCGAGTTAGTCGGGAAAGTTGTTTAATAGAGCGGATAATTTGAATATAGAGCGGCCAATGGTTCGGGAGCCAACCCCGGGTCGGAGCATTTGCAATTCGCAAGACATTCTCGCAACTAGATCTCGGCCGCGCATTCCTTGATGTATGGCAGTTTTCCCGGAGCGATTCACAAATCACAGGAATTCAAATTCTCTCAAAGGGGGAAACACCGATGAAAGCAAAGGCCAAAATCCTCTCACGCACGGGCTGGTTGCTGACGCTGGCAGCGATCTTGGTTCCAGCGAGACCGGCGCTCGCACAGACAGACAATCGAGTGCCCGCTGCCTTTATGGGCGCATTCCTTTTCATCTTTTGCATTATTCTCGTGGTGGCGTATGTGTATCACGCCTTGGCGCTTCAGACGATCGCTACAAAAACAAACACGGGAAATGCGTGGTTCGCGTGGATTCCGATCCTGAACATCATTCTGATGCTGAACATCGCACGGAAACCCATTTGGTGGATCATTCTGTTCTTAATTCCGCTGGTCAACATCGTCTTCATCATTATCGTTTGGATGGGGATTGCAGAGGCTCGCAACAAACCTAACTGGTGGGGGATTTTGCTAATTGTTCCGGTGGCCAACGTTATCGTGCCTGGTTATCTGGCTTGGTCGGATTAGAATTGCGCTTTTGTTCTGCGGTCCAGCGTGCAGCCACATTGAATTCTTTTGATTTACCCGCTGAGCAAGAAACGGGAAAGACACCGGCGTTGTGATGTGCGCTTGCTACTACACCTGCCTTGGGGCTCGTCGAAAGGAAAGGGACAAGCTCCTTTGTCGAGCCCCGAGGCAAGTTAACTTACGTTAGTGCGTTGGTGTGAAGCGTCAGCGAACTTTAGGGAGTGACGTGGACGCTGATCGCAACGTTGGCGCCGTTGTCCGTACGATAGGTGACGTCCGCGGCCGAACCGACCTTCAGTTTGCCGTCGACCGTCGTGTTCTTGTCGATCGTGAAAGACATTGTGCTCGCGGCGCTAGCAGCTTGATCAGCAGAAACTCCCGACCCAACTGTGAGCGTGAACGAACTCTGATCAACAGAGGCAATCTTTCCAGACACGGATTGTGTCTGTGGGGTAGTCTGCTGCGCCGGCGCAGCCTGATGCGTGCCTGCCGGTGGAACTGCCAAAGCTCCCGCTACAAGAACCGTACCAGCCAACGTCGAAAAACCAAATCGCCATGCGTTCTTCATTTCAAAGCCCTCCTCGGAGATTTGGCTGAGCGCATGTAATGGTGCAGAAGGCGTGCCATATCGGTATGCGCAGTGAAGTATTTGAGAACCCGATTGATTCTAGTGAGTTACGGAGGGAATAGACGACCGAGGAGCGCCATGCTTCCTAGTACCAGAACCGGAAAACTCTGCGCGCTGCGTAAACAATCGCATTAGGAATTAATGTGAAGAGACTACAGCTAACCCAGTATTGGCGGATGCGCTGGGTTTGGGCAATTCTTTCTGTTCGATTTTTATCGGAGAACTTGCGGCCGGTGGTTGCGCGCCAGCGTCGTGGAACGAAGTATTGAGCGAAGCGGTGAGTGCATACGATTTTCCGTGGTCGGTGAGTTCCGTTAGCAGAAGTTCGTAACGAAAACCGTCAGGATGGTTCTTGCTCCTGAGAAGAACGAGAAGCCCGCGGACTTCGGAATCGGCGTGAATTACGATGCCATCGCCGCGGCTCAGATCGGACACGACGGAGCCGTGAAATTCGGAGCCATCGCGATCCGCATTGGAGTCGATGGACGTTAGCATTTTGACGCGAAAAACGGTCCCTTGAGGAAGTGCGTCGATAGGATCGGCAGCGTTAGGCCGCATACGAGTTTGCAAGTGAAACGGGAGAACCGATCCTGCAGAAACGCGGATTGGCTCAATTGTGGCACTGGAGACCTGCGCCGAGGAGGGAATCGTAAACACACTGAAAGTACAGAAGACTACGCCAAGGAAGCGAGACATCGGGGATTGACCTCTCTGCCTTCAGACCGAACAAGGGTCGAAAGAAAATACTAGATTTCTGCGAGAAGGCCGTCAATGAAAAATTGACGTGGTGGTGTGCGTAATTTACCCGTACGTTGGGACAGTGTTACAAATGCACATGAGGGTGCGGTTTTGACGGAGTTGAGCTTCTAAAAGGGGGCAACTTCATGAAAATCCTCCCTCGGCCATAGAGCAGAGGGGGATTGCCCACCAGACTTCTATGTCTTTTTTACACACCTCATATCCGTCAAAAGGTATGTCATCAGGACCGCGTGTTATGTCATCAGGACCGCGTGTCAAAAGCCTGAAGCGATTTGCTGCATACATCTAATCGAAATCTCTGTGAGAAAGTGACCCTCATAGTCGATCATCATTTTGCTAGTGAGGATATACGTCCGGTCAGACACCGCTTCAGCTTGCAATATAGAGAACATCCTCCAGTCGCCAACAGTAAATTCCCTAATACCGAGTTCTTCTGGCTTCCAAGAACGAACCACGTCATAAATTCCACAAAGATAATGCCTACAGCCAGTAGGCAAAATCCGATCGCGTAAAATTTGGCGGTGGACGTCTCCTTGACGAACTCCCGCCATTCGTTTATTGCGGCTGGGCGGAGTAAATATGTTCTTGAACGGGTGCCCGTCGATAAGAACGAAGGCGTTGTCAAGAGACACTTTCCCTCCGCAATGCTTTCCAGCACCGCTTGGATCTCAGAGAGGTGGAGGACCGAAGCTCTGAAACTCTCACGGTGAATCAGCTTTCGGCGGCT
>Ga0210388_10001219_pt1 | contig 20247 bp, 15 predicted proteins | sample IncBWC19OmetaG_FD_155485 | JGI IMG/M metagenome (GOLD analysis project Ga0210388, IMG submission 155485) | Forest soil microbial communities from Barre Woods Harvard Forest LTER site, Petersham, Massachusetts, United States - Inc-BW-C-19-O ... | reverse complement strand
TCCAGCAAATTCGACTTCCTGGTAGCCGATAGCGGCAACTTTAGCCAGCGTACCCTCGAAGTCAGCTTTCAAATCGTCGCGCACGCTGTAGAGCTGAACGCCGAGCTTATCGATCTTGTGGTCGGCACCTGCCCAGCCAATTCGGTTGGTCAGCAGCGTGGCGGCAGTAACGGTGGTTGCGGTTTCAAGGAAGGTGCGACGATTCATCATGGCATTTCTCCGGACGCGGATCGGAATGCGGACATTATACGCACGAAGGAGTCGCGGCAGGTCGCTTTCGGTAACTGGAAAGCGCGCGGCAACAACCGAGCGGACGCCGCCGGGGCGCCCATAGCTTTACTTCGACGATTCCACCCGCAGGTTGTTGGTTACCGAGAAAATGCCGGAGACGCCGTTCGCTCGAATTCCCGCGATGTTCTTGTCGCCCTCATTGTCGACCACTCCCTCAAGGGTGACATTGCCATTCTTCACGATAATTCGAATCGGCTTCTGCACACCCAGGGCGTACTTCTCCAGCGACGGGTAGCCGTAGATCGTACGGTAAAGGCGCACCCGCAAACGATCATCCATTGGCGAGGGAGGAAGTACCTCGATCTGGTTATCCACTTTCTCGACACCTTCGATGTGTTTGACTACGTTCTCGGCGTCGGACTTGAGCGTAGGCCGCACCACTTGCCCGAGTAACGTGACCGTATAGCCATCCACTTTATAGGCGATGTTGTCGAACACGCCGAAGTAGGGGAGCATGAGAAGCTCGTGACGAACTTCCTTTGTGATGCGTTCTTGAGCCTTGGCCGAGGGCTGGTCACGGTCCTGCGTTAGGCCCAGCGTTGCGAGCGCTAACAGCGTGACGACAACAACCAATTTGTGCTTCATAACGGTTTCTCCTTTCACCGGAAGGCACACTTGGAGTCATACTAACCCCAGGGCGTTGTTTGGTGCGGAGAGTATGGCGAAGAGTTTCCCGGAGGTCGAAAAATAGGTGCGGCGGCGCCGAGACGCCCTGCCAGACGCAAGTGCTGTAAGCGGGCGGAAAGGGTATCGGTTCCCTCCAACTGCACCGGCTGCCTTGCCGATCTAAGCCGAAACGTTGAGGCCACCGTTCGGCGATGCACTACTCGGGGAACTGCCTGTCGGAGAGGACTCGCCGAGCAAATTCAGCACAATCTGTTCGTTGCTGTTCGGACTCAGATTGAAAGTAATCTGCTGTTCTTTGGAACCTGGGTTGCCAAAGCTGAGAGAGACTTGCTCCCCACCGCCGTTGGCTGAGTTGTTGATGTCGATGGTGATCTGCTCGGGGCTCGTATTGCCGGCGCTGTTATTCAGGTTGAGGATAATCTCAGGGCCGCTGTTGGGGGTGGGCGCACTGGAGGCGGAGCTGGTACTGCCGCTGTCGTAGCTGAGGTTGAGGATAATTTCTGGCCCGCTGTTCGCACTCGCACTGGGCGGGTTTTGCGCGGCCGTCCCTCTCTGGAACGTGCTTTGCAGCGTGTTGAGTGCGGTTTGGGCGCCAGCCAAGTCCCCCGACTGGAGAGCTTGTCCGATGGCGGAAAAATCCTGTTCCCGCTGGGTGCGCGAGAACGGATCTCCACTGGCAAATGGGCCGCTCTGGCCGAGCTGGACAATGTTGTTGTAGGCGGTTTGAGCGCCAGCTAGGTCGCCCGACCCCAGTGCTTGCGCGAGTTGCTGAAGATCGCTCTGCCGCGTCTGAAAATACTGCTCGGTCTGCTGGTAAATGGAACTGCTGGAAATGGCTGCTGTCGACATTAGTATCTCCTCAGAAGTCGGTTGTTCTGACAGGGAGCGCAGTACAGGCCCCCCTGCCATCCAAGGGCAACATCGGCTTTGCAAAAACAAACTTTAAGAGCGTGCCGCGACAAAGTGACTTCTCCGAACTTTGCCGCGCCTACGCATCGCAGCCTCGTGTGAACCGACTATCAGCTCGGAGGAAATGAGGAAATTCGATGGGGCCTTTTGCCCGAAAATACATGCTTTACAGTATGGGCAGCGCACTTCTTTTTTATTAGTCTGTGGCCCTACTCGACAACGCCCCATCGAGCAGGTGCCGGTTCACCGGGAGAACAGGCACCTGCTCCCTTTCAGCACTTGATGATGTTTCACCTTCTCGAAAAAAGCCTGTTCCATAGACAGCCAGGACTGTTGTGATGAATTGCACAAGATCCCCCCGCAACCTTTCCAATTCCCTATAGCAACTAAGTTCTGGTTAGCGACAAATTTCGAAGGCGTGGGAACTCCCGCGCTTTCGCAAGGAGGAAGATTTCATGGCAGACGATATGGAAAAGAAAGGTCAGCAGGGTGGCCAGGGAGGCCAATCCGGACAGGGAACACACAGTGGTCAGTCCGGACAACCCGGACAAGGCCAACAAACCGGCCAGTCTGGACAATACCAACCGAAGAAAGGTGGCCAAGGTCAGACCGAAGCAGAAGAAGACGAACGGGACCGCGATCGTCAACGTCGCGCTTCATAGCTGTTTCGACGGCACTGTTCTTTTGGTCAATTGGGGTCCCGGCTAGGCCGGGACTTCATTTTGTTTGAAATCGCGCGGGATGACATTGCGTGGAAGCGCGACTTAAGCAAGGGAAACCTGCGAGGTAGGCAAATGGCAGCGAAGAAACGGCCTGTAAGACACGAACCCCTGCTAAATACCGTCGCCCGCAAACTGGGGCGGGCAGCCGGCACCGTCACGAAAGTCACCCAAGAATTGACGGAGAACCTTTCAACGCTCCCGGTAAACGTTGCGACGAAGGTACGCAATGCCACCAATATCGGCACGATTGGAAAGCGCTCGCGGGTTCGTATTCGGCGTCCCACGAAAAGCGTGCGGCGTGCGGTTCAGAGGACGAAGGGCAGCGCCGCCGTGGAAAAGCGGAGGTCCGCGAAAAACAAATCGCGAAGCAAGCGGAAACCCGTCAACATCAGGGGATAACTGGTACTCTTCGTCTACTCTGAGTCCTACATCCTAGAGTTGGTCATGCGATCACCATCGACTCATTTCATCGCCGCGCTTGGCGTTCTGCTGTTTCTCATCTCCGTCTCCAACCCAAGTTCGGGTTATTCGGTACTGACCCATGAACAAGTCGTGGACCTAATGTGGGAAGATCAGCTTCAACCGCTGCTGCTAAAACGTTTTCCCGCAGCCAGCGAAGAAGACCTGCGCAAGGCGCACGCTTATGCCTACGGTGGCTCCTTGCTTCAGGATATGGGTTACTATCCGTTTGGCAGCAAGTTCTTCAGTGATCTTGTTCACTATGTGCGCACTGGTGATTTCGTCGAAGCGTTACTCCAGGATGCCTCAGATCTGAACGAGTACGCTTTTGCGCTGGGTGCGCTATCGCACTATTCCTCTGATAATAGCGGTCATCCCACCATTAACCGCGTTGTCGCTCTGGAATTCCCTAAGCTTCGAAGGAAATATGGCAACACTGTGACTTACGCCGACGATCCCAAACAACATATTCGGACGGAATTTGGTTTTGATATGGTCCAGGTCGCCAAGAACCGCTACACCTCCGACCGTTATCACGACATGATTGGCTTCGAGATTGCCAAACCCCTCTTGGAGCGGGCTTTCCAGGAAACTTACGGCTTAAGATTAGAAGATGTATTCGGTAGCGTGGATCTTGCGATCGGCAGCTACCGGCGCAGCGTCAGCACTCTCATTCCAGAAATGACCCGGGCAGCTCTGGCCTCACGCCACGACGTAATCGTGAAAGACACCCCGAATTTCGACAAGAAGAAGTTTCTGTACTACCTCTCTCGAAGCAACTATGAACACGAATGGGGCACGGTGTATCGGAAGCCAGGGCTCGGCGCGAGGATCCTGGCCGTGTTTCTGAAGTTGGTACCGAAAGTAGGTCCCTTCAAGGCGGTCAACTTCAAAATTCCGACGAAGCAGACCGAGGACATGTACATCAAGAGTGTGGATGCCACGATCGAGAATTATGCTGGCCTGCTGCGTGAGGAAAACAAGGGAAAACTGGACCTGCCCAACCGCGACTGCGATACCGGCGGCGAAACCCGAGCCGGGGAATACGTCCTGGCCGACGAGACTTATGCTCAACTGATCGATAAACTTGCGACAAAAGGCCCCAATTCCTTAAGTGTCGCATTGCGTAACAACCTGATCGAATTCTATTCCGACTCATCGGCGCCTATCGCCACCAAGAAGAAGGCAAAAGCGTGGCGAAAATTGCAAGACGAGCTGGATACCTTGAAACAGCTCACTGCGGCACAGCCTCGGGAACAACCCGTCGCGACCGAGTAAATCACGTAACATCTTCGACCGTTGAGCCTGGGCCTCGCAGTTTGACGAGTTGTAAGCCCTCCGTGGCGTCTTTGCAGAACCTTACATCTTCTGCCCCTGACGAATAGGGGAACCACTCCTCACCCCCGAGGGCTAAACAGTATTGCTGGCGGATGGCGGTCCTCTTACAGTGCTAGCAGTGCAGAAAGTTGAGCCCTCCACAATGGCACCCACGATTGCAAGACGCCCCATTGATCCTTATCGATCACTCTCGGCAGATGATCTGAGACGCGTGTTCGAGACAGCAGTATCTGAGCTTCATGAAGCTGATCGCGTTGCCAGGAAGCGATTGCAATATCGCACCCCCATCGTTCAGCGGAGGGGCATCTTTGGCATTGCCCAGGCTAGTACGGAAAAGCGCGCGCTCACGGACGCGGCTCGAGCACTAGCTCAGTTGTGGAAGGTTTGAGCGAATCCCGCTTGCGGGGGCGAGATAGATGTTCGCTCTTGGCGCAAAGCGACCTGCAACATCTTTGACCTTACCCTCGACTTGATCCTTCGTTCCTTAAACTTCAAACTTCTCCTACATCGTGATTTGTATTGTCAAAAGCTACTCGATCTTCAGATTTCCCATGGTGAGTCTTTCGAGCGTCAACTCAGGCCACCGGGCTTCTCCCCTGGATCAGGCGGATCAAAACCGCAACCACCGCCAAGACCAGCAGAATATGAATAAATCCACCCAATGTGTACGAGCTGACCATCCCCAAAAGCCAGAGAATCAATAGTAAAACGGCTATAGTCCAGAGCATCGGAACTCCTCCGTGGAAGTTAGTGTTAACTACTCCACAAAGTCTACGCAGGAAATATTGCGCGAGGTATCCAGTGAAGTCCCTAGCCAGGGGACAATCGGCCATTACGTCTGAGGGATTCCGCGAAATCACAGCGGTTTGACATCGTCAATACACCTGCACGATTCCGTTCCGCACGGCATAGAGCGTAAGATCCGCGACTGAATGTAGGTCTAGTTTGCGCATGAGGTTGGTTCGGTGAGTCTCCGCCGTCTTCACGCTGAGGCTGAGGGCTGTCGCGACTTCCTTCGTGCTCTTGCCTTCGGCGACGAGCTGAATCACTTCCCTTTCCCGCGGCGTCAGAATGCACTGGGTGGAAGCTTCGTTATCTGCAGGTGGACGCAAATACCCATCGAGCATCATCTGCGCCACTTTCGACGTGAAGAAGGTGCGGCGGTGTTGCAGAGCTTCCACAGCAGCCAGTAGATCCCGCCCAGCATCGGACTTGAGCACAAAGCCACGTGCTCCAGCCGCCAGTACTTCCCGCACCACCTGTTCCGTATCGTGCACGGTCAGGATCAGAATGCGAGCTTCAGGCATGATTGAGAGAATTTGTCGTGCTGCATCCAATCCGTTGAGGTTCGGCATACCAATGTCAAGCAGGATAACGTCTGGTTTCAACTCGCTGACAGACGCCACGGCTTCACGCCCGTCTCTGGCCTCGCCACAAACTTCCCATCCTGCATGATTTTCGAGCAGCGATCGGATCCCCTTTCTCGCCACCTCGTGATCATCTGCGATAAAGATTCGAAGGTCGCTCAAGCTTCACCTCCCACAAAGGACAGCGAACTGCCGAATGCAATTGTTCGGCGAAAGCAAGCTCCGCGTCCGAATAGTTGCGCTCACAACCTGCGCAGGTTGCAACGAACCCGCGCAAGCTTAACGCGCTCTCTCTGCAGGCGAATGCGATTCAACAAGCACGGAACTTGCCAAATCTGGAATTCCTTGAATTCCAATGCCTTAGCAAGAACCCGCAGACGGAATCTGATGTAAGTTTTTCCACCGAAGCCCCCGGACTGGCTCGCTTTTGGGCAAGTCTGGCGCCCACGGAAGCGACGTTGGGAACGACACTCAAACCAAGGTAGGTTCTATCGGGCGTTGAATCTGCGGCGGCATCTGGATCTGGATGATATTGTTCTTGATGGCATACACAACCAGATCGCGGATGGAGTGCAGGCTGAGTTTCCGCATGATGTTGCTGCGATGCGTTTCCACGGTCTTGGTACTCAAATTCAGAACTGTGGCCACCTCCTTGGAACTCTTCCCTTCGGCGAGAAGCTGAGTGACTTCTCGTTCTCTCGCGGTCAGCGTCGGCAAGTTCGGAGCCTCATTCGAGGATACGGTGTGACCCTTTTCCAGGAAGCCTGCCAACACCAGGTCGTTGACCCGTGGCGTGAAGAACATCCGTTTGCTCTGCAAGGCTTCCACTGCCGACACTAGATCGCGGGCCGCATCGGACTTGAGCACGAAGCCGCGTGCCCCTGCATCAAGAGCCTCGCGGATAATCTGATCGGAATCGGTTATCGTCAGAACTATGACTTTGAAGTTGGGGTCATGCTGCATCAGTTGGCGTGTGGTGTCCAAGCCGTTGAGGTGCGGCATGCCAATGTCAACGATAACCACGTCAGGCTTCAACTGCTTGGCCATTTCGACTGCTTCGCGGCCATCCGATGCCTCCCCGCACACTTCCCACCCTTCATGTTTCTGGAGAAGCGCACACAAGCCTCGACGTACAATTTCGTGATCATCAGCCAACAAAATACGTAGTTTCATGGCATCCTCCAAGTACGGCCTCAGAGATAGACGGACCTGCTTCTAGACCGGAATTCAACACGAAACCTGCGGACCTCGCGCCAGTGCTGTGAACACACGATGCTGGCTCACCGCCTCTACAGCATCCAACAGATCACGGGCGGCATTCGACTTCACGACATATCCCCTGGCTCCTGCATCCAGAGCCTCACGCATCATCTGCGGAGAATCGTGTTGCGTAACGAACAAAACCTCAAGAGCTGTGGCCTTCGGCTTCTGCTGAATTAGCCGGCACGCCTGCAGGCCATTCATGCGAGGCATAGTAACGTCGAGCACGACAACGTCGGGCTGCAAACTTTCGACTTTGTCCAAAGCTTCGATCCCATCCGACGCTTCGCCCACCACTTCCCAGCCGGGTCGCCCTTCCAACAGAGTGCGTAGCCCCTGCCTCACGATAGGATGATCATCCACTAGCAGTATGCGGACTGCCATAAGGTTTTCGGTCCTCTGAGGCAGTCTCGTAGACACCCTCGCTAACGATTTCACGGCTTGCTCGGGCTTCGTTCTGGCCTCCTTCCGGCCGCAAGGAGTCACCCGTATACGCAGAAACGAAACTCCTTAAGTGGGTCGCCCCGAAGTTAGCATGGTACTACTCCTGCCCGAATACAGGGAATCCTGTATTTTTCTCTGCCGATTGCCGCCAAGGGTGAGCTTTAATTGTCGACCGAACTCATTGCAGGGAAATAGGTTCCCTCATGCAGAAGTGCGTCCACTGCCTCGACAATCGAGCCTATGTCTGATTTCGCACAGGCTCCGCGGATCCCTACTCTTCGAGCCTCTTCGGCCAACTGTCTGGAGAGATGAATGGTGACCATTAGAATAGGAATTCTGGGAAATAGTCCCGAGATTTGCCGGGCGACGTCAAGCCCGTTCAGGTCCGGCATTTGGAAATCCAACAAAATCAGGTCAGGCGGACTCTTTTCTACTCGTTGCAGCGCTTCTCTTCCGGTCCGCGCCTCTGCGCAAACTTGCCAAGTGCTTTGCTGCTCAAGCAGAGCCCGCAGATAGTGCCGGACTGCCGGGTTGTCGTCTACCACGAGAATTCGAACCAATCGGCACTTCCTGGAGCTCAAGGCTCAAAAGAACGCTTTCGATTTGTCACTTTGAAAATACGGTTTTGATCTTGGTCGGGATCAACCTACCCCACCCCTCTGGGCAGCCAGCATTCAATGTCCTTTGCTGTGCCCTTCCGCTTTGTGCTTCTTGAGCACTGTTCGCGCCGCCACTTCTTTGGCCCGATCACCATAGCGTCCCGACTTTTGCGCACTTGCCTTTATATGTTCGTATTCCCTCTGCTCTTTTGCGCTCACACCGCGAAGGTGTTTTCGTTCTGGCATCGACTCCTCTTCCATCTCTCAACTTAGATTTCCAGTCGTGTTCTCGCAATACCGTAAACTCCTGAGCGTCTGAGAGGTGCACTCCGGTGACGCACTGGCCGTGGGCGCCTGCCGGACGACGTTCAGTTCCTTCGTCAAAATCCTGTCCGAGCCCATAACCATAGTTGCACGTCAGTTGCACGTCCGCGGCAGCCTGAGTGGTCCACCTCAGAAGCGAACCCGCGTCAAGATCTCTGCGTTACGACAGGCACCTTACTCCAACATACGACAGTTCGCAGATGCCTGAAGACGAAGTATTGGACTCACGATTCGCTGTGGGCCGTCGCAGAACTCTGCGTTTCGGAAATAGCAAATCGCGCATTTTCATCTTTGCCTTGTGCAATTGTGATTTCGAATTGCCGACTGAACAATCCAGCATCTCCGCAATTTCGTGGTGCTGGTATCCTTGAACCTCGTGAAGGACGAAAATCTCCCGGCATCCCTCGGGGAGTTCCTGCATAGCCCGCCGCAATGTAATGCGGTCGATGGTACCGTTGAGGCGCGGGTCTACTCTCCCAACATCCCGCCTGAGACTGGGCGATTCGGGCGACACCGGTTCGTCGAGAGAGACTATTGGCGGGGACTTCCGCCGACGCAGCTTCATCAGCACTGTGTTCACCGCCACGCGGTACAACCAGGTGGAAAAGGCGGAATCGCCGCGAAACGAGCTGACGCTTCGGAACACCTGCAAGAAGGCTTCTTGCGTAAGGTCTTCCGCCTCAGCGATATCCTTCGTCATCAGCAAGCACACCGAATACACACGCTTCTTATGACTCTGGAAAAGCGCGGCAAAGGCCTGTTCGTCACCTTTCTGCGCGCGCTGAACGAGGCTGCGTTCGGATTCAGGTCGCTTGGTTTCGTTGCTGGCTGGAATCAGATTTGTTTCTGTCGCGGAAATCACGCAAGTCGCCACTGTAGTCTCCTTCGTTCAAACTAGAGTGCTTGTCTGTGCTCTCGATAATTTCGGGAGCACTCAGCTTTCAAAACAGAGACTAGCGACATTGCCCCTCTCCGCCCATCAGGATGCTCCTGTAATTGATTGGTAGACTTGCTGTACAACGCGGTGGAGGTTAAAGGTTTAGGAAACAACTATTTGTGACGGTGGGCAGAGACTTTTTTTGGCTAAGACGTGGTGACAAAGCTAACCGTGCTCAATAATTTGGATCCCATCGCGCAAGCGAATATCGATCAAGACTAAGAATGGCGGTACCGATGCTCCCGCCATTCGCCAAACCACTGAAGGCACCGGCTTCGAGAGGACTAATCGAGGGGCCGGACTTTACAGCCGTCCCGCCAGAAGCAATACAAGTAAGACCACGACCACCAAGCCGACGCCGCCGCTGGGGTAATAGCCCCACGACCTGCTATACGGCCAAGTCGGCAGCGCCCCCAGCAAAATCAGCACAAGCACGATAAGTAGAATCGTCGCCATCACAACCTCCGATCATCGTTTTGGTTCCTTCGTTGAAATATCGGGCCCGGCTTGGTAAACCACACCGGGTCCCGTAAAGGCGGAGATCATTGCCCTACCGGCTCGCGGTGTTTGAGCTCCCCGGCGCGGGCTTTAGTTCCCCATGTTCTCTCGCTTGCCCCGAATATTTCCTGATCGCAGCCAGGAACGGTTCACTTGCCTCTCTTGCGGCAACTTTTCCGCTCAAGATGTCGGCGAACGGTATGAAACTCCCATAGAGAATGCGAGTCTCGTCTTTGTCTTGCGTGACGGCCGAGCCGTTCAGGTCAATTCCGGCAAAGATGCCCCGGGCTCGAGAATAGGTCAGCACTTCTGCCCTCATCTTCCAGTCAGTGTCGGCGGCAGTGTCGCGCCCGACAGGCCCTGCGGCCGCCGAGGCATCTGCGCCAAGTTTGAACTTGCTCGACAGCAGGTGCTGCATGCCATCTTCATTCGTCACGATCATCACCAGATCGACTGCCTGCCCGCCGAGCTGCAATCCCCAGCTTCCACCCGTGATGGTGACTGGAGCAGGAGCGCTCCACCGGCCGCTCTCTGTCCGGCACGTAGCAACACCCTTGCCGTGGTTACCTCCGAAAACGACAGCAACCTTTACCATGGAAGGAATCACCGCGACGCACTTCGCGTCGCTCATCACCTTGTCAGGGATTGCTTTGTCCGGAGTCGCCATGATTTCGTTCAGAACCTGTGCGGACGCATCCAGGCGTTTGTCGATGTCCGACGGGTCTTTGTCATCCGCCGACCAGCCCATGCTGGAGAGGAGCAGAAGACCAGTACCGAGCACCAGGAGACATCTCGGTAATGCAAAGCTGATTCTCGTCATGAGGCAACCTCTTCCGTGCTCGAATCGAGCAACTGTTTGAATTGTCTTGCAAAGCCCAACCCTAGTGTTCCCGCGCTTCTTGTTCCATCCGGTGCGCGCTGTAAAGGGAGCCAAGCGCCTCCGGAGAAGAAGGGGAATCCTTTGAGAGATCGACAGCCTTACCAGGTCCATGACTTCCGCGATGTACAGTGTCGCCAGTATTGACAGCCAGAAAATCGAAAGCGGATGGGACAATCCTCAGAGCCTTCGGATGGGGGATTTCCACGGGCGTGTAAGCGGCGAAAACTCCCTAGATGGTGCCAAACTGCCGGGTAGGTGTTGTGCCTTGATCGTTAGCGCACTTTACGGTGGCTGGAATCCTAAACACAGATTTTTCAAACTGCTCGTCAGGAAGCAACATTCAGCATTTCTGCGGGGTCTTCTGACGAAGCAAGGTTCGTGGGGAAAGTCGCAGTGACTCGCGTGCCGCCGCTTCCGGACTCGATCTGTATACTCCCTCCCAACTGTCGCACTCTCTCCCCCATACCCTGAATACCCACTCCAGCACGAACTGGCATTGACATTCCCTTGCCCCGGTCGCGGATCTCGATCGTTACATTGTGCGTGTCACGGCCGATGGCGATGCTCGCAGACGTGCTGCCAGAGTGCCGGTGGATGTTCGTGAGGCACTCCTGTACGATGCGGAACATTGCGGTCTCAAGTTCAGCCGGCAGCCGCCCGAGTCCCGGCTCCAGATGAAGATCCACCTCGATTTTGCTGCGCTCGGCAAACCCTTCGACATACCAGCGCACAGCCGACTGTAGCCCCGCCTCGTCCAGCAATGGCGGGTGAAGCAGGTGAGACATGGTTCGCAAATCTCTTGACAGCTCTTCGATAAGATGCAGGCTCTCCGTAACTTGCCTGACGAGGTCGGATTTAGTCTTCTGGAGCGCCTCCTCCACCGGAACCAGGTTCAAGTTCAAAGCAATCAATATCTGGCCGGCGGTGTCGTGCAGCTCTCTGGCGATCCGTCGTCTTTCATCGTCCTGCATCTGCAGCAGCCGCGCGGAAAGCATGCGCAACCTTTCCTGAGCGTGATCAAGTTCGGAAGTGCGTTCCTGAACTCTCGCCTCCAATTGCTCTCGGGCGTCCCTGAGCGCCGCTTCCGAATTCTTGCGTTCGCTGATCTCCCGGCACACGCCCATCATGCTCTTGGGACGGTGTGACGAATCGTAAAGGACCTGCCCATGCGCCTCCATCCAGCCAAAACTTCCATCTGCCCTTAGTTGGCGATATTCCGCGTGAAACTTGCCGTCGCCCTCAAGTGCCTGCTGAACTGCATCGCTAACCCGCTGGCGGTCTTCTTCGTGAATGCCCTCCTGAAACGCCTCGACATTACCTCCGAAAGATCCCGGTAGCTGCCCGTGGATTCTCTCCATGTTTTCCGACCAGCGGACACTCCCACTTTCGATGTCCCAATCCCACGTACCGATGTTCGCAGCCTCCAGGCAGAAACGCATTCTTTGTTCACCCTCTCGCAGCGCCTGCTCGATCTGTCTGATCTGGGTGACATCGCGGGCTATTTTGGAAGCACCCACGATCCTGCCGGAGGAATCTCTAACTGGCGAGACGGTCAGCGATACCATAACTCGCTTCCCGGCTTTCGTGACCCGGACAGTTTCAAAATGCTCGATGCGTTCGCCCGATCTCAGCCTGCGCAAGATCTCCGTTTCCTGGGCGTGCAATTCAGGGGGGATAATGATCGTAATCGGTTTTCCGAGAACTTCGTTTTCGGTGTAGCCGAAAATACGCTCCGCGCTTCTATTCCAGTTGGTGATGATCCCGTTCAGGTCTTTCGCGACAATCGCGTCATCCGAACTCTCCACGATTGCTGCCAGCCTGGAACGTATCTCTTCGGCTGCCTTCCGCTCAGTAGTTTCCATATCGTTCTTCTGGTTCTTACCGGACCGCTGAATCGACAAACTTCGGGCCTCCATCCAAAACGACACCCGGTTCTCGCAACACCGAACTAGAGGGAATTGTGAGCTCGACCAGGGTTCCAGGATGCGTATTCGTCAGCCGCAATTCTCCACCAAATTCGCGGGCTCGCTGTTTCATGCCTCCGATACCCACGCCAACACTATCCGGTTGCAGTTCAGCAATTCTCTGATCGATTCCCTTGCCATCGTCTCGCACCGCCACCCCGATCGTCCCTTCTTTTTGAGTCAGCGTAATCCAAACCTTGCTTGCTTCTGAATGCCGAAAAACATTGGTCAGTGCCTCTTGAACGATTCGGAAGACGGCGGTCTCTCCCTCCGCGGCCAGCCTCGGAAAATCGCGCGGTTGAACGTCGAGAGACGTTTCGATGCCGCTGCGCTTTGTAAGCCCGTCCACATACCAGGAAAGCGCCGACAATAACCCAACTTCATCGAGCAACGGAGGATGCAAAAGATGAGACATGGTACGGACTTGCTGAATAGCGCTATCCACAATGTTGCTCGCCTGGACCCAGGCTTCCTCCGGGAACTGGGCGGGTTTCTGCAGCAGCATTCTATCCAGGATCATCTTCGCGACAGCAAGTTCTTGCCCTAACCCGTCGTGCAGGTCGCGTGCCAGCCGGCGGCGCTCTTGATCCTGCATGGTCATGAGGCGGATGGAAAGACGCCGCAATTCATCTGTCCTCCGATCGACCATTTTCTCCAGCTCCGTGGCGTTGTCGCGAATCGATTGTTCCAGCAGTTTGCTGTCATGAATGTCGGAGCAGGTTCCATACCATCTGACGATCTCGCCCTCACGTCGAATCGGTACCGCGCGAGCCCGGAACCAGCGATAACTTCCGTCCTTGGCCTGCATGCGATACTCCGCTTCGTAGTTTGCCCCGGATTCAACACAGAGCGACCACTCAGCCATGGCCTTTTGCTTATCCTCGGGGTGCACATAGTCCAGCCAACCGAAATCATTCGCCGAACCTGGGACAGCACCGGTAAATTCATAAAATCGGTCGCTGATGTAATCCCTGGAGCCGTCAGCCTTACGACTGAAGATGATGTCTGGAGCCGTGTGGACAATGGCATCGAGTTCCTGATTCTTTCCTACCAGTTCCATGTTGAGCTGCAGCAGGAGTTCCGCTTTGCCGGCCAACTCTTCGGTGCGGTCCAGCACTCGCTGCTCGAGTTCGCGATTCAGCGTCTCCAGCTGTCGCGTTTTGCGGTGTAGTTCCGCGAATACCCTCACTTTAGCGCGTAGGAGTTCTGCAACGACTGGAACCGAAATGTAATCGACCGCGCCGTGCTCATAACCTTTGAGCTGGTCCAGATCGGTCAAGTGCACTGCTGACACGAAAATTATCGCGGTTCTCTGAAAACGCGGGTGCTGGCGAATCATCGCAGCCAATTGAAAGCCGTCGAGTTCGGGCATGCTTACATCCATAAGCACTACGGCGATGTCATTGTTAAGCAGAATTTCGAGTGCCTCTCTTGCAGAAGTGGCTTTGATCAGGGTCTCGCCTAGTCCGTCGAGCATGACTTCATAGCTGAGCAGCTTGGCGGGCTGATCATCCACCATGAGGATCTTGACCTTCTCGTTTCTGCTCATGAGTCCTACTTAATCCTCTCCGCAGATCTCGGGCGCTGACAGCATGCTACGGTCGACGTCTATCTGTGAAGCCACATCCGCAACGACGAGAGCAGTTGCTCGGTGTTAACAGGTTTCGCCAGGTACTCGGACGCTCCCGCCTCAAGACATTTCTCGCGGTCCCCTTTCATCGCTTTTGCGGTCAGCGCAATGATGGGCAATCGCCGAAACGAAGGGTTCTGCCGAATCACCTGCATCGTTTCATAGCCATCCATCTCGGGCATCATAATATCCATCAATACGATCGCAATATCCAGGGTCGATTCCAGCTTGGCGATCGCTTCCCGGCCAGTTCCGGCAGTGATCACGGTCATGCCACGACGCTCGATCACGCTGCTCAGGGCGAAGATATTGCGCACGTCATCATCTACGACCAGCACTTTCTTTCCCACCAGGGCATCGTCGGAGTGGTGTAACCGGTCGAGCAGTCTTTGTTTTTCAACCGGAAGATCGGCCACTACGCGATGCAGGAAAAGCGCCGTCTCATCCAGCAGGCGTTCGGGTGACTCCACTCCCTTCACCACCACGCTGCGTGCCAGCGAATGGAGTCGAGCATCCTCCTCCGGAGAAAGTTCCTTGCCGGTAAAGACTATGACCGGCAGGTCGCCTAAGGATGGAGTGTCACGGAAGCGCTCCAACACATCGAAGCCTGATATGTCGGGCAGACGGAGGTCGAGGACAACGCAGTCGAAGGCGTGGTGGTTAACAGCCTCGATTGCCCCCGAACCAGTAGCAACGACCGTGACATCAATGTCGTCATAACCCAGCAGCTCCTTGATGCTGAGTTGCTCAGCCGGATTGTCTTCCACGACCAGCAACCGCTTGCGCCGGGGAGCGGAGTACTCCTTAATGCGGGCCAATGCTGCTTCCAGCCCCTCAGGCGTGGTCGGTTTTGTAACAAACGCGAATGCGCCCCGCGCCAGGCCGTGGTGCCGATCTTCGTCCAGCGTTAGCATCTGCACCGGAATGTGCCGGGTTGCCGGATCCTGCTTCAGGTGGTTCAGCACCGTCCAGCCCAGCATGTCGGGGAGGAAAACATCCAGCGACACCGCAGTCGGATGGTACTCATGAGCCAGGGCAAGCGCATCTGCACCACGGGTCGCCACAAGAACTTTAAACCCCGTATCCCGGGAAAGGTCGCGCAGCACACGCGCATAGTGTGGATCATCTTCAACAATCAGCAACACCGCATCGTCGGGTTGCAGATTCTCGCGGTCGTCGGGAATTTTTTCGATGGGATGTTCCACCGATAACGGCACGGGAGAAACGGACGAAGGAGATTTTCTCTCGACCGCGACGGCCGTGGGCGTGGAAGGACCGACGTATGTCTGCGGCAAATAAAGAGTAAAGGTGCTGCCTCGTCCCGGAGCGCTGCGCAACTGGATTTCTCCGCCCAAGAGACCGGCGAGCTCGCGGCTGATCGCCAGCCCCAGCCCCGTGCCGCCGTACTTGCGGCTGGTGCCGGCATCTGCCTGCTGGAACGCCTCAAAGATGATCCGCTGCTTTTCGAACGGAATGCCAATGCCCGTATCGGCAACTTCAAAAGCCACAACGGATGCAGCCTTCCCCAGGATCGGGTGATCCTCGCTCCAACCGCTCTTGGCCGGAGAAACTGACAAACGGACGCCTCCAACCTCGGTGAATTTAAACGCATTCGACAACAGGTTCTTCAACACCTGTTGCAGCCGCTTCGAGTCGGTGACCACACTCCGAGCCAGATGCGGATCGGTCTGCACCTCGAAACTCAGGCGTCGGTTGTCCGCTTCGTGCCGGAATGGACGTTCCAGCGCGTCCAGCATGCCAGCAAAGAAGATTTCTTCCGCCTCTACGGAAACCGTTCCAGACTCGATCTTCGACAGATCAAGAATGTCGGTGATCAGGTTCAGCAAGTCCGTCCCGGCGCCGTGAATCGTGCGCGAGAATTCAACCTGTTTCGGGGTCAGGTTCCCATCCGGGTTATCGCTGAGTTGTTGGCCGAGCACCAGGATGCTGTTGAGTGGCGTACGCAACTCATGGGACATGTTGGCCAGGAATTCGGACTTGTATTTCGAAGTCAACGCCAATTCCTTCGCCTTCTCTTCCAGAGCTCGCCGTGCTTGCTCGATCTCCTGGTTCTTGCGTTCGACTTCAACGTTCTGCTCGGCCAGCTGTTGCGCCTTTTGCGCGAGCTGCTCGTTCGTTTGCTGCAACTCCTTTTGTTGCACCTGGAGTTCGGTGGCCAATTGCTGGGACTGCTTCAACAGCCCTTCAGTCTGCATGGTGGCCTCGATACTGTTGAGCACGATGCCGATACTGGCCGTCAATTGCTCCAGAAATGCCAGTTGAGAGGTTGTGAAAGCGCTCAGCGAGGCCAGCTCAATAACCGCCTTGACCCGGTCTTCAAACAGTACGGGGAGGACGATAACATTTCGCGGTACTGCCTCGAACAAACCCGAACGAATAGCAATCGTGTTCGGTGGCAGGTTAGAGATCAACATCCGCCGTTTCTCCGCCGCGCACTGACCCACTAATCCCTCGCCGAGCTTCAACCGCCGCAGATGTCCATCCTCGCCGTCACCAGCAAACGCCGAGAGTAGCACCATCTCCGCCGATTCCTCGGTTCCCATCTGGTAAATCACACCTTGCTGAGCGTTTACCAGAGGTGTCAGCTCCGACAGAAGCATGCGCCCCACAGCAGTCAGATCGCGTTGCCCTTGCAACATCCCTGTGAAACGAGCCAGATTCGTTTTGAGCCAATCCTGCTCCGTGTTGCGATCGGTCGTGAGCCGGAGGTTGTCGATCATGGTGTTGATGTTGTCCTTCAACTCGGCCACTTCACCGCTGGCTTCCACCTGAATGGAGCGCGTGAGGTCGCCCTTGGTCACAGCAGTAGCAACTTCCGCGATGGCCCGCACCTGGTTGGTCAAGTTGTCCGCCAGAAGGTTGACATTGCCCGTCAGATCTTTCCACGTACCGGCAGCGCCAGGAACATTGGCCTGGCCTCCCAGTCGCCCCTCGACACCCACTTCGCGCGCGACGGTCGTGACCTGGTCTGCGAAAGTGGCCAGCGTATCGGTCATATTGTTAATCGTCTCGGCCAGCGCCGCGACCTCGCCCTTGGCATTCACAGTCAGCTTTTGCGTCAATTCGCCATTGGCGACAGCAGTGACTACTTTCACGATGCCGCGCACTTGTTCCGTAAGGTTGGCGGCCATCACATTTACGTTATCGGTAAGATCCTTCCACGTCCCGGCCACACCCGGCACCTGCGCTTGTCCGCCCAGCTTGCCTTCGGTACCCACTTCTCGAGCCACGCGAGTTACTTCGGCAGCGAAAGCGTTGAGCTGATCCACCATCGTATTAATAGTGTTCTTCAGCTCGAGGATTTCGCCCTTCACGTCCACAGTAATCTTGCGTGACAAATCGCCGCGGGCCACGGCTGTAGTTACCTCAGCGATATTGCGCACCTGCCCGGTCAAATTGCCGGCCATTGCGTTCACGGAATCGGTGAGATCCTTCCAGGTTCCAGCCACGCCGGACACATTGGCCTGTCCGCCGAGCCGGCCTTCACTACCCACCTCGCGCGCCACGCGCGTTACCTCGGCGGCAAACGAGCGGAGTTGCTCGACCATTGTGTTCAGCGTTTCTTTCAACTGCAGAATCTCGCCGCGAACGTCGACCGTGATTTTCTTTGAGAGATCACCGTTCGCGATGGCCGTCGCGACTTCAGCGATATTGCGCACCTGGCCAGTAAGGTTGCTGGCCATGAAGTTGACATTGTCCGTGAGATCCTTCCACGTACCGGCCACGCCCGGCACCTGCGCCTGCCCACCCAGTTTCCCATCGGTGCCCACTTCGCGGGCTACGCGGGTCACTTCTCCAGCAAATGCATTGAGCTGGTCCACCATGGTGTTGATGGTGTTCTTCAATTCGAGAATCTCACCTTTCACATCGACCGTGATCTTGCGCGACAAATCGCCGCGGGCCACGGCTGTCGTAACCTCGGCGATGTTGCGCACCTGACCCGTAAGGTTTCCGGCCATGAAGTTGACGTTGTCCGTGAGATCTTTCCAAGTGCCGCCGACTCCGGGAACGTTGGCTTGTCCACCCAGGCGGCCTTCAGTGCCCACTTCGCGGGCTACGCGAGTGACTTCACCAGCGAACGCGTTGAGCTGATCCACCATCGTGTTGATGGTTTCTTTGAGCAGCAGGATTTCGCCGCTGACATTCACAGTGATTTTCTTCGACAAGTCGCCGTTGGCAATGGCGGTTGCCACTTCGGCAATATTGCGCACTTGACCTGTCAAGTTACTCGCCATCGAGTTGACGGAGTCTGTAAGGTCCTTCCATGTGCCGCCCACTCCGGGCACCTGCGCCTGGCCGCCAAGTTTCCCATCAGTACCCACTTCGCGGGCCACGCGAGTCACTTCCGATGCGAACGAGCGCAACTGGTCAACCATCGTGTTGATGGTGTCTTTTAGTTCGAGGATTTCGCCTCTCACATCTACCGTGATTTTTCGGGACAAATCGCCGCGAGCCACGGCCGTAGCGACTTCAGCAATGTTCCGTACCTGGCCAGTAAGGTTGCTGGCCATGAAGTTGACATTGTCCGTAAGATCTTTCCACGTGCCGGCCACGCCTGGTACCTGTGCCTGCCCGCCCAGCTTCCCTTCCGTGCCCACTTCACGAGCCACGCGCGTCACTTCACCAGCGAACGCATTAAGCTGATCGACCATCGTGTTGATGGTGTTCTTCAGCTCAAGAATTTCACCTTTTACGTCCACTGTGATCTTGCGCGACAAATCACCGCGAGCCACAGCCGTGGTCACTTCGGCGATGTTTCGCACCTGACCGGTAAGGTTTCCGGCCATTGAGTTGACAGAGTCCGTGAGATCCTTCCAGGTACCGGCGACGCCGGGCACGTTGGCCTGTCCTCCCAGACGGCCTTCCGTACCGACTTCGCGCGCCACGCGCGTGACTTCGCCCGCGAAGCGGTTGAGCTGGTCCACCATCGTGTTGAGCGTTTCTTTCAACTGCAAAATCTCGCCACGGACATCCACCGTAATTTTGCGCGACAGGTCGCCGGTAGCAATCGCGGTTGCTACTTCGGCGATGTTTCGTACCTGGCCGGTGAGGTTGCTGGCCATAAAGTTGACGTTGTCCGTGAGATCCTTCCAGGTACCACCAACTCCGGGCACCTGGGCCTGTCCGCCCAGCTTGCCTTCAGTCCCCACTTCACGCGCCACTCGCGTAACTTCGCCGGCAAACGCGTTGAGCTGATCCACCATGGTGTTGATGGTGTCCTTGAGTTCGAGGATTTCGCCCTTCACGTCGACCGTGATTTTGCGCGACAGATCGCCGCGGGCCACGGCAGTGGTCACTTCGGCGATGTTGCGCACCTGAGCCGTCAAATTGCCGGCCATAGCGTTGACGGAATCCGTAAGGTCTTTCCACGTACCGGCCACGCCCACAACGACCGCCTGTCCGCCGAGCTTTCCGTCCGTACCCACCTCGCGAGCGACACGAGTCACCTCTGAAGCAAATGAGCGCAACTGGTCCACCATCGTGTTGATGGCTTCTTTGAGCTGGAGGATTTCACCGCGCACATCAACGGTGATTTTGCGGGAGAGATCGCCGCTCGCGACCGCAGTTGCGACTTCAGCGATGTTGCGAACCTGGCCGGTGAGGTTGCTGGCCATCGAGTTCACGGAGTCCGTAAGGTCTTTCCAGGTGCCCGCTACCCCAGGCACTTGCGCCTGGCCGCCCAGCTTGCCGTCCGTGCCCACCTCGCGCGCCACGCGCGTCACCTCGGCAGTGAATACGCTCAGCTGCTGAATCATGGTGTTGACGATGTTGGCGGAGCGCAGGAACTCGCCTTCGAGCGGCCGTCCGTCGACGTCCAAGCGCACAGTTTGCGTCAGGTTTCCTTGGGCGACGGCCGCGATGGCATGGGTTACGCCTTCGGTCGGCCGGAGCAGGTCCTCGACCAGCGTGTTGATTGAGACTTCCATCTCGCCCCACGCTCCTCTGGATTCATGGAACCGGGTGCGCTCGCGAGTCC
>Ga0210388_10001218_pt1 | contig 20254 bp, 11 predicted proteins | sample IncBWC19OmetaG_FD_155485 | JGI IMG/M metagenome (GOLD analysis project Ga0210388, IMG submission 155485) | Forest soil microbial communities from Barre Woods Harvard Forest LTER site, Petersham, Massachusetts, United States - Inc-BW-C-19-O ... | reverse complement strand
GTAGAACGACCCATTGGTATGCTGCACCAAGCCATACGGACCGTTGCCGTCCGTTCCGGTGAAAGTCAGCAGCGTGCTGAGCTTGCCCGCGGAGTTGATTTTGAAAACTGTGCCACAGCAGTTGGCATCGTGGAAGGCGGCGTAGGCGGTTCCGTAGAAGTTGCCGTCATTGCCCAGCACCGGCCCAGCGAGCGGAACGCCGCCGTCAGTGTTGCCGGCAAAGCTATAGAGCGTTGCGAACTTGCCCGCGGAACTGATCTTGAAGATGGTGCCCTGATTGGAGTCGTCCCCGTCGGTTGTCCCGTAGAAGTTGCCGTCGTTGCCCTGCACCAGCGCCCCCGCCGGATTGATTCCGTCCGCGCAGGCCGGACTCACGGAGCAAAATGTATAAAGCGTGGTGAACTTTCCCGAAGAACTCATCTTGAACACGGTGCCCGCATTGTTCGCTCCGCCCGAGATTGCGGTTCCGTAGAAGTTCGCGTCCGTGCCTTCGATCAGCCCGGCTGAAGGATAGGTTCCGTCCGCGCATGCCCCGGTGCAAAAGTCGTGGAGCACGGTCAGTACTCCGGCAGTCGTCAGCCTGAAGGCGACTCCGCCGCCGTGGCAACCGCCGCATCCGCCCGTCCCGCCGTGAACTGTCGTTCCGTACAGATTGCCGTCGTTGCCCTGCACCAGCGTGTTGGGATTAATTCCGTCCGCGCAACCCGACAATGCACAAAAGCTGTAGACGGTCGTCAGCACGGCTGAGGGAGTAATCTTGAAAACCGATCCCTCGCCATGCGCGCCGCCGGCAAACGTCGTCCCATAGAAATTGCCGCCATAGACCAGGATCAGCCCCGCCACCGGCTGAGCCCCGTCCGGGCAGCCCGATACCTGGCAAAAATTCCACAGCGTCGTCACGGTTCCCGACAAAGTTATCTTGAACACCGTCCCGCCGTTGTAGGTCCCGCCGTACCGCGTTGTGCCATACAGGTTGCCGTCCAGTCCCTGGACCAGGCTCATCGAACTCGGGTAAAGGCCGTCGGTGCCGTCAAAGCTGTGCAAACTTTTGAACGACGCTGCCGCCGCAGAGATCGCAAAAACAGCACAGGCCAGAACTACGGCGCAGGTTGAGCGCAGGGTTGCAATCGATTTCATAACCGAATCTCCTTCAAATTGCGATCTGGACGCAGCCCCCCAGCCGCCGTGCCCTACACGGAATGGCCATATCCACCATCCCTCCATCCGTGCCAGAATGTTGGCGCTCAGGTAGTGCTGCCGTCCGGGCCGTAGTTTGCCGCTTCTGCTCTGTTATGTCCTGACGGAACTCTTAAGAACTCTAAAGAAAGCTAAGTCCATGGCTGCCAACAGCTCCAGTACGAACTCCGGCGACATCGCAGCGCGTGTATGGCGCTTTGCCGACTGCGAACTGGACGAATTCCGCAGGCAGTTGACTGTGCGCGGCACGGTCGTCGAGCTGGAATCGAAGCCACTGGAAGTTCTCATCCAACTTCTGCACCACGCGGGTGAGGTGGTCACCAAGGACGAACTGCTGGAATCGGTCTGGCCCGGAACCCTCGTCGTCGATGGATCCCTGGCCACCGCCGTTTCCAAGCTGCGCAAGGCCATGGGCGACGAGGATCAGCTCACCATCCTGACCGTGCCCCGCATCGGCTATCGCTTGGCGGCATCCGTGCAAAGCAAACCGGTTGCGGCCGGCGAGTGGGGCGAACCGGTACTCAAGCCCGGAGATACTGTCCCCGGTCGCGACCATTGGCGTCTGACCCGCCGCATGGAGCCTTCCGGATCCAGCGAAGTCTGGCTGGCGGAGAATCCAAAGACGCATGAAGCCCGCGTCTTCAAGTTCGCCACCGACGGCGCCCAGCTCAAAGGATTAAAGAGGGAAGTGACACTGGCCCGCCTGCTTCGCGAATCGCTCGGCGAGCGCCCTGATTTCGTCCGCGTGTTGGAGTGGAATTTCGATGCGCCGCCATTTTTTATCGAAAGTGAATTCGGAGGCGCCAATCTGGCCGAGTGGGCCGAGAGTCAGGGAGGGCTGGGCAAGATTCCGCGCCCCCTGCTTCTGCGTCTGCAGGTCGAGATCGCCCGAGCCGTCGCCGCAGCGCACGACATTGGCGTGCTTCACAAAGACTTGAAACCGGCCAACCTTCTCGTGACCCGCAGCTCCGACAGCGCAAGTAATTCAGCGACCGCAGGCTGGCAAATCAAAGTCGCCGACTTCGGCAGCGGCGCTCTCGCCGAACCCGAACGCCTGCAGGCGCTCGGCATCACCAATCTCGGATTCACCCACACCGTTACTCTGGACAGCATTCTGACCGGCACTCTCACCTATCTCGCTCCCGAGGTGCTAGCCGGACAGTCTCCGACCATCTCCGCCGATGTCTACGCGCTGGGGGTGATCCTGTATCAGTTGATCGCTGGAGATTTTCGCAAGCCGCTTTCCCCGGGGTGGGAAGCCGGCATCGACGATCCGGTCCTGCGGGATGACATTGCCGAGGCCGCCTGCGGTGATCCCGACCGCCGCCTGAAAAGCGCCGCCGAACTGGCGGAACGCCTGGAAAATCTCGACGCCCGCCGCGTCGAGCGCAACAAGATCATGCTCGCCGAGCAGCGCGCGCTGGTGGCTGAGCAGAAACTCGCGGAGTCGCGCGCCCGTCGTCCCTGGATCGTGCTCGCCATCGCCGCTCTCGCTCTCGGTCTGGGAACGAGCTTCATTCTCTATCGCAAAGCCGCCCGTGAGCGTGATAACGCCACCCGCCAGACTGCCATTGCCAGCGCCGTGAACCGTTTTCTGGCCAACGATCTTCTGGGTAAAAGCAATCCGTTCTCCAGCGGCAAAGCCGATGAGAGCCTGCTCGATGCGGTCAAACAAGCCTCCTCCGGGATCGATCGCCAGTTCGCCGGCGAGCCGCTGGTCGCCGCGCAGCTTCACCACACCATCGCGCGCGCCCTCGACTTGCGCACCGACTATCCGGACGCCCGTCAGGAATACGACCGCTCTGCCGCTTTATATACGCAATCGGAAGGACCGCTTTCGCAGGACGCCATCATCGCCCAATTGCAGCGCGCCGCGCTCGAAGCCCGCAGCTACCAGGCCGGTACGCTCGACCTCGCCAAAACCATCCTCGCCGAGCAGGAAGCAAAAATCGCCAAACTCCCGCGCACTCGCGATGATCTTCTGGTCTGGCTCTACACGGCGCGCGGCATGGTCGCGCTCATTGGCAACAACGCCCAGTCCGCCAAAGACAATTTTCAGGCCGCCTCCGACAAGGCCGTCAACCTGGCCGCCATCGACGACAATACCCGCCTCGCGCTGCGCCAGCGTCTGGGATTTTCCAACATTCGTCTCGGCAATGGCGCCGAAGCGGAAAGCATTTTTCACGATCTTATCGAAGCCTATTCCCGTACCAGCGGTCCGGACTCGGCCGAGGTTCTACGCGTTCGCCTGAATCTTGCGCAGGCCTTCATGATTCAGAACAAAAACGCCGAGGCTGTGGATGAGACCAGCCGGATCTATCCCGCCTTCGTCGCCAAGCTTGGACCCGATCACGAACTCACCATGCAGGTTCTCGGCACTCGCGCCCAATGCGAAGCCACCATCCAGCGCTTCGACGATGCCATTCGCGACGACTCCGAACTCCATCGCCTCGCCGTCAAGAAGCAAGGACCAGCTTCTTTCTTCGCCATCGCCTCGCTCATCGACACTGCTCTGGCCCAGTGCCGTGGAGGCCATGTCAACGAAGGCGTTGCCACTGCCCGTAGCTCGTACCAGGCCTCGCGCACCGCTTTTGGAGACCATGCCGGTCTGACTGGTGCCGCCGCATATCCGCTGGCCGCCTGCCTTATCGAACTCAACCGTTTCGACGAGGCTTCCAGGTTGATGGATACGATCGACAGCAAGACCGTAGCCCAGCTCACCGGCGTTCCCGACTGGTCGGCCAATCTGGATCTCGCCCGTGCCGATATTGCTTTCCGCAAAGGCGACTACACAGCTGCCCGCAAAGACATCCAGCCCGCGGTCCCGGTCTTTTCCAAATCCGACGCCGAGCCCTTCCAAAAACACAAACTCGAATCCCTGCAAGCCGCCATCGAGAAGCATCTGCCTCACTAAGCGCAAGCATCACCGGGCGCTGGTGTCACCAGCCAGTGGAAATCTCTCGAGGCAGGGAAGAGCTTTGGCTTCACCCGTGCGCCTCCGCCTCGTCTCGAATATGTAACAACACTCGCAGATGAATTCTGTGAATGATAGCGTCCGACCACACCTGCCAATAAGCCGCGGGCCAGAGCCCGTGTTTGTACCACGTCGTGCCTTCCAGCCGCGTCCCTCCGTTGGGCAGTGGCGTGAGCAGAAACTGTCCGCCCTCCGACTCCAGAAATCCATGCAGATGCGGGGGCTCGATATGCGAGTACGGAGTCCATTCCTCCATCGGTGCAGGATTCGACGTCACCGAAAACTTCAGCAGCCGCGGTTCGTCCCACACCTGGATCGGCTCGACAAACGCGCCGGTAGAAAACACGCAATGCCGTTCCGCTCCTACTCCGGTGCCGAGCATTTCCGCCCGGATGGGATAGGCGATGCCCGCCCGAAACATCCATTCCTGCGGCGCGGGGATCTCGGAGAACGCAACCACCTCCCGCCAAACTCTCTCCGGCGGGGCCTGAATGTCGACGGACGACCGCACGACAAATGTTGGCGACGGCCGAGCCGCAACATGCTCCATCCACTCGATACCCGGCGCAAACAGGAGCAGAGCCGAAAGCAGCACCGGAGCATCGCTCTGAAACCAGCGCCGCTTCTGAATCCGGTAGGCGCACAGTCCCCCGAAAGCCGCCAGCGGCAGGGCAATCGGAGTCGCCATGATCAGGCAAACCATTCCCTCGAAAGCCAGCGCCACCAGCGCCGCGCCCAGAAGTCCAGCGGATAGGCAGGCGACTCCCACGCATCCCGCCAGGCTGCGCGGTTCCCGGATTCCATAAACCAGCGCGGCCGCAAATCCGATGGTGAAGGGAAGCGCCACAAATAATCCCCACCCATAATTCTCCAGCACCTGCGCGCCCAGCAGCGCGACACCAAGTCCCAAAGGGACAGTGATCAGCAGCGAGATCGCGGCGCTTCCGATCGCGCTCTCGGGGAAGAATCGCATGATCGGTGAATCGGCCCGTCGTGCCCTCGGGTCGTCGGACGACGTGACACGCTCCGGCCACAAACACAACGCCAGAAAAAACAGCAGGTTCAGAACCGGCAGGAAGAACAGCGCCACCAGGCTCGTCGGGAGACCGGCACCGCGCAGCCGTTTCATGGTCAGCACTACGCCCACCCAGATGAACGGCAGCGACAGGGCCACCATCGTCCCCAGGAACCGGGCCTCACTACCATGCAGATCAGTAATGCGCGCCACATCGCGCACCGGCACCCAGTAGTTGAAAAGATCCCACGGACGATGAAATCCGTACGTAGCCACCAGGCGATCAAGATTATGCTTGATCGCGAATCCCACCACTCCCACCAGCGCATAAGTGCCGCGATCCACCGTCCCCCCGGATCGCCAAAAATCCCCGAAAGTCATCTTCATAAGACCCTCGCTCCGCGCCCCGATACCGGCAGGCACGAAATACTGTAATTTCTGTTCAAACAGAAATTACAGTAACCCCGCCCCGCTGTCAATCGATCTTTGTCGCTCCGGGATTTCACTCGCCCATAAAGTTGGAACCCGAAACCGATCCCCAATCCCTGACCCCTGACCCCTACTACCTACCCTCGCCCGCGAAACTGAATAATCCTCCGCCGGTCCCGTTTCGACGGCCGGCCTTCGGGCAGGACTTCAAACTGCCGCATGGCTTTCCGTTCCGCCGCGACTTTCAACCGCATCTCGCGGCTGGCCTCGGTCTCGCGATAAAGCGTCTGCGCCACCGCCGCCGGCCCCCGCAGATCACTGAGCAGGAGCACTTCAATCTCAAAGTCGCCGCCCTCATTCGACACCCGCAGCCGGTCCCCCACTCGGACGTCCCGCGCCGCCTTCGCCGCCTGCCCGTTCGACTGAATCCGGCCCAGTTCGCAAGCCCGCTTTGCCAGGCTGCGCGTCTTGAAAAATCGCGCCGCCCATAGCCACAAATCCATGCGTACGCTGGTCATGATAGTTTTTCCGGCAAATCCTTTAGATGGAATATCTTACTGCCATTTCAGAAGGCCGCCTCGAGGTCTTGTGCCGCAACGGTCCCGATGACGAAGTTTTACACCGCGCCTTCAAATAAACACTTGACCTCTTCTCCCCATGCAGCTACATTAGCGAGTTCCAGGTACATCCGGAAGCTTCTGGGCCCTATGTTGGCATTACCTGCGCCCGCGAAGCCAAGCCCAGAAAATTGAGCATCTTCGGTGACCTGTCACGCATCTATTCAAAGTGAGTTTTACGCTAACTCCTTTTACAACCTACTCGGAATCAGTGACTTAGACCAGACTACTCGGTTCCTGCTCACCCTCCTGTGGCGAAAGGCGAAGGCGCAAGGCCACTATCATAAAGTAAGGAGAGATAAAGCTCATGCGCTCTGATCGTGTGTTTGACGCTTTACAGACCCTGCGGAACCGTTATATGCTGTGTCAGCTTGCCTCCAAGGCCACGCGGAAGTTCCATCGGCCCAGTACCAGAATCCAGGAAACGATGAACGGCGTGTTGGACCGGATTGCGGGCGCGGAGCGGCAAGAAGTTTTGTCGGAACCAGAGAATTTTGCTGAGGCACAACGGCGGGCTGCTTAACCCAGCCCCGCCTTCCTGCCTTGTTCGATTTGCGTCTTTCCTGAGTCCCCTCCTTTCGAAAAAAATCTCCCGTCGACACTAGCGAACTGCGTATAAGTGCACGGGTTTAGGTGAATCATGACCATTGCTGAACTAAAAGAAAAGAACATCACTGAGCTGACCAAGATCGCAAGGACCTTGGACCTGCCCGGTGCCAGCGGTATGCGCAAGCAGGACTTGATCTTCAAGATCCTGCAGGCGCAGAGCGAGAAAGAAGGACACATCTTCGCCGAAGGCGTCCTTGAAATCCTGCCCGACGGCTACGGTTTCCTCCGCTCTCCCGACTACAACTACCTTCCGGGCCCCGACGACATCTACGTCTCGCCCTCCCAGATCCGCAAATTCGACCTCAAGACCGGCGACACCATCAGCGGCCAGGTGCGCCCTCCGCACGAAGGCGAAAAATACTTCGCGCTGGTAAAGATTGAAGCCGTCAATTTCGAGTCTCCGGACGAAGCCCGCAACAAGATCCTGTTCGACAACCTGACCCCGCTGTATCCGCAGGAGCGCCTCAAGCTTGAGACCACCCGCGAGAATGCCAGCGCCCGCGTCATGGATCTGCTCACGCCCCTCGGCAAGGGCCAGCGCGGCCTGATCGTTTCGCCGCCGCGCGCCGGCAAGACCATGCTGTTGCAGAACGTTGCTAATTCGATTACGGCGAATCATCCCGAAGTCGTGCTGATGGTCTTGCTGATCGACGAGCGCCCGGAAGAAGTTACTGACATGCAGCGGTCGGTCAAGGGCGAAGTTATCTCCTCGACCTTCGACGAGCCCGCTGCCCGCCACGTCCAGGTCGCCGAAATGGTGATCGAGAAGGCGAAGCGTCTGGTCGAACACAAGCGCGACGTCGTGATTCTCCTCGACTCCATCACTCGTCTGGCTCGCGCCTACAACACGATCGTTCCGCCTTCCGGCAAAGTACTTTCCGGCGGCGTGGATTCGAACGCCTTGCAGCGCCCGAAACGCTTCTTCGGCTCCGCCCGCAACATTGAAGAAGGCGGCTCTTTGACGATCATCGCTACCGCCCTGATCGACACCGGTTCGCGCATGGACGACGTGATCTTCGAAGAATTCAAAGGCACGGGCAACAGCGAAATCATCCTCGAGCGCAAGCTGGTCGACAAGCGCGTGTTCCCGGCCATCGACATTCAGCGCTCCGGCACGCGAAAAGAGGAGCTCCTGATTCCCAAGGAAGATCTCTCGCGCATCTGGGTCCTGCGCAAGGTCCTGAACCCGCTGTCGCCGGTCGAAGCCATGGAATTGCTCATCGACAAACTGAGCAAGACCCGCGGCAACAGCGAATTCCTGGCCAACATGAGCGCCCTGTAATCGCCAAAACATAACGGGAAAGGTCAGAGCCCCGGCTCTGGCCTTTTGTATTTCTCTAAGGCTTTGCTTTGTGCACCTTAGTGTCCTCTGTGGTAAAGGATTTTGCCGTACCGCCCGCGAATCGTCCTTGTTTTCCCCTCATCCCTGCGAAGTATAATTTTCGAGGACGAGTGCTGGCTGGCTCTCCGCGAGGTTGCCGTGTCTTCCCGAATGTGCGCCTGCATCTTCTTCTTCCTCAGTCTGTGTGCCTTCTTCAGCCTCGCGCAACCGGCTTGCGCCCAGCAGACGCCACCTCCCGTCCAACACCAACCCGGCCGGGATTTGAATCCGCCCGCAGACGCGGACGAAGCCACCTCCCGCATCACCGCCGAAATGGCCAAGCGTGCCGCCAAGGAGCGCGCCGCCGCCATCAAAAGCGACACCGACAAACTCCTGAAACTCTCCGTCGAACTGAAAGCCTTTGTCGATAAATCCGACGAAAACGTCCTTTCGCTCGACGTGATCAAGAAAGCCGAAGAAATCGAAAAGCTGGCCAAGAGCGTGCGGGAAAAAATGAAGGGCCCAAACTAGATCGTAATTAGTAGAGAAAGCCGCCTTCTGCTGTCACGCTCGGAGTCCCCAGTCACTGAAGTCACCGAAACTCCTCGCCAGTCCTCGGGTTTCAATCCTGTAGCCGCGGATTGCGGCTGGAGGAAAGATAGCCATGAAACATGCGATCGCTGGAGTTCTCTTACTACTAGGAATGAGCGTTGCGCCCGCGCTGGCCAGCGACCGTGGCCTGCGCCGCGACATCCGTCACGACGAGGCCCGGATCGCACACGATCGCTACGAGTTGCGCCGCGATCTGTACCGCGGCAACTACGGGGCCGCCCGCCATGAGCGCCGCGCCATCCGCAGCGAGTACCGCGACATAAACCGCGATCGCCGCGAACTCGGCTGGCGCTAACCACGCAAGCCTGCCTCGGGCGCAGCCGCGAAGCGGCGACAGAATAAAGTCCATGGCGCAAGCCGTGGTCGCCGAGCAGAATAACGGACTAAGCCCCGTAGGGGCGAAAGAACGACAGACATAAGAAACGCCATCCGGAATTTCCGGGTGGCGTTAATATTTCCAGCCGCCGACTTACTTCGTATCCTGCCCGATCCGCATCCCGTAGAACGACCGGTAGACGAAAAGGAAGGAAACGATGAAGAACGCCAGCGCCAGCCCGCGCGTCAGGCCCGTGCCTTGTTCGCTGGCCAGTTTCACCGCCAACTCCACCGCCAGCAGGCCAAACAAAGTCGTGAACTTGATCACCGGATTCAGCGCCACCGACGACGTGTCTTTGAACGGATCGCCCACCGTATCGCCGACGACCGTCGCATCGTGGAGCGGCGTGCCCTTCTGCTTCATCTCGACTTCGACAATCTTCTTCGCGTTGTCCCAGGCCGCGCCGGCGTTGGCCATAAAGATTGCCTGGTAGAGGCCGAAGATCGCGATCGAGATCAGATATCCCACGAAGAAAAACGGATCGACGAAGGCGAACGCCAGCGTGCCGAAGAACACCGCAACGAAAATATTCAGCATGCCCTTCTGCGCATATTTCGTGCAGATTTCCACGACCTTCTTGCTGTCGGCCACCGACGCCTTCACCACGCCTTCCAGCTTGATATTGGCCTTGATGAATTCCACCGCGCGATAAGCACCCGTGGTCACCGCCTGTGTGGAAGCGCCGGTAAACCAATAGATCATCGCTCCGCCTGTAATCAATCCCAGGAAGAAAGGCGCGTACAGCAACGAGAGATTGCCCACGTTCGCGGTCAGTCCGTTGGTCAGGGCCATGATGATGGAGAAGATCATGGTCGTCGCTCCCACCACCGCGGTGCCGATCAGCACCGGCTTAGCCGTGGCCTTGAACGTATTGCCCGCGCCATCATTGGCTTCGAGCAGGTATTTGGCGCGCTCGAAGTCAACGTTCATGTTGAAATCTTCTTTGATTTCGGCCACAACGTTTGGCACTGTCTCGATCAATGACAGTTCGTATACCGACTGCGCATTGTCGGTAACCGGACCATAGGAATCCACCGCGATCGTGACCGGCCCCATGCCAAGAAATCCAAACGCGACCAGTCCGAACGCAAACACGGCCGGAGCCAGCATTCCCGCCGCCAGCGCCAGTCCCATCGTGCTCATGTAGTAAGCCAACGCCATCAGGAACATCATCGCCAGACCTAGATAGTAGCCGGAGAAATTTCCTGCCACGAATCCAGAGAGAATGCCGAGCGATGCTCCGCCCTCCTCCGCCGAGGTCACGACCTCCCGCACGTGCCGCGATTCCGTCGAGGTGAACACTTTCACCAGTTCCGGAATCACCGCTCCCGCCAGCGTGCCGCAGGAAATGATTGTCGCCAGTTTCCACCACTGCGTGCCATCTCCGCCCAGGCCGGGGATGACGTAGTAGGAAACCACATACGTAATCGCGATCGAGACAATCGACGTCATCCACACGAGAGACGTCAAGGGCGCTTCGAAGTTCATCTCGTTGGCCGCGCCATATTTCGCCTTGGCGATCGCCCCATTCAGGAAGTACGAGATCGCGCTCGACACCAACATCATCACGCGCATCACGAAGATCCAGACCAGCAACTGCACCTGCACGTTCGGATCTTTTACCCCGAGAAGAATGAAAGTGATCAGCGCGACACCGGTCACTCCGTAAGTTTCGAATCCGTCGGCCGAAGGCCCAACCGAATCGCCGGCATTGTCGCCGGTGCAGTCCGCGATCACGCCCGGATTGCGCGCGTCATCTTCCTTGATCTTGAATACGATCTTCATCAAGTCCGAACCGATGTCGGCGATCTTGGTGAAGATGCCGCCGGCGATACGCAGCGCCGCCGCGCCCAGCGATTCGCCAATCGCGAAGCCGATAAAGCAAGGCCCCGCGTAATCGCCCGGAACGAACAGCAGAATGAACAACATGATCAGCAGTTCGACCGAGATCAGCATCATGCCGATGCTCATGCCGGCTTCCAGCGGTATCTGGTACACGGGATAGGGTTTGCCGGGCAGAGAAGCGAACGCCGTTCGGGAATTGGCGAACGTGTTCACGCGAATGCCGAACCACGCCACGCCGTAGCTGCCCGCGATTCCGACCAGGCTGAACGCCAAAATAATCGGCAGCGTCAGAGCGACAGATTTCCCCGGCACCGGCGACAGCCATCCGAAATAAGCCGCAATAATGACTGCAATGAATGCCCACAGCAGCAGGATGAATTTTCCCTGGGTGACCAGATACGTCTTACAGGTCTCGTAGATCAGTTCTGAAATTTCGCGCATCGAACGATGCACCGGCAGATTCTTCAGCCGCATGTAGATCGCCATGCCGAAACCGAGCCCGAACAGGCAGAACAGGATGCCGATCAGAAGCAATTTGTGACCGTCAATGGCGCCGTTAAAAAAGCTGACCTGCGAGAGATCGGGCAGCTTCAGCGAAGCTTCCCCACCCCCGGATTCGCCGGCCGGTTGAGCCAGCGCGGTGGCGGCGCCGACGGTGAGCAACGCGGCTACGACCGAGATTTTTGTGGCCATGCGGCGTGTGAAAAACGCAGCAGTGGCGAGCCAGGTGCGCATAAAAGTCCTCCGAAATAAAACGGTTTTTTTAGGAATTTGCAAACGTGTCTAGGCACTGCCTTCCGGCGACTACCGTCCGGAATTCCGAACACGCTTCCACCGCAAGACCTCAAGGGAGTGTTGAGCTTGGCCGCGTCGGGTGTTGTGCCGGGCGCGTCCGCAAAAAACGGAACGCGAAAAAAGACAGGAGAAATAAGACCCTACTCCCGTCACACTGCACAAAACAGGCGTTTATAACACGTCGGGTAAGCAGAATCAAACCCACCAACGGGGGATACGGGCGGGTTCACAGGCAATGCAGCAGAATCGATTTTCTAGGCCATTCTAGCCACGCGCGGCCGCTGCCATCTTTCATCCTAAGTACTTCTGCAGCGGCTCCCAGTAATGCGTCCACCATCCCGGCGCCAGGTGCACGGCTGCGCCCTGGGGAAAGCCGGTGTGGTCGAAGACCAGTTTCGTTTCCGTTCCTTGTTCGTCCAGTTGAAAACGTACGATCGAATACACGCCCGCAGGCCAGTCTTTTTCACGCCAGGCCTGCACGATGCGCTCGGATGGAAGCAACTCGATATGCCTGCCAAGAATCACGCCGCCAAAGAGAGTGAACGTCCCGCCCACTTCCGTGCTGATCTGCGTGGAAGCGCCCTTCATGATGAAGTCCATCACCTGCGCAAACCGTTTTTCCTCGGTCAACGCTTCGTAGACCCGCTTCCGCGTTGCCTTGAACACTACTTCCTGATGGATACTCTCGGACGTGCGCGAGATCCCATTCCGATCGTTTCCCGAAATTCCCTGCCCAAAGGCCTTCCCAGCGATTCCGAGAGCCGGCAGCAGCGCCGCGGCGCGCGCTGCGAATTCTCTCCGGCTCTGTCGGGGAAGGTTCACGCTCTCCGCATCTTTCATTTGGCTATGTTACTGCCCCCGACTGTGGCCTGATACATCGCGTCCAGCAGGTCTTGCGAATGACCATCGTAGTCAGCGTCGAGCGACCACATGAACATTCCTCCCAGGCCGCGATCCCAGTCCGCATACCAGGTCCGGAAGTAGGTGGAGAACGCATCGTCGTAAGTGAGGTACCCCTCGGTGCCGTCGACCTTCACCATGTAAGGCACATAAGCGACCGGATCGTAGTAGCGCTTCCACCCGCCTTTGTTGATCATGGGCTTAATGTCCGGACCGTAATTCTTGGTGGTCACGGCGTAATCGCAGGCCTGATCCTGGGTAGTCGCCGCATTCGGGCACAAAGCGAATTCATGATGAATGTTGGTGTAGTGGTAGCCGTAGAACGGCGTTCCCATGTTGAGTTGGATCGCCGGCACCTTCGACAGGAAAATTGTGGCGGTGCTCTCGACGCTGCCGCCGGGCTGGCACTCCCACGGCGCCGGATCATGGCCGTCCCAGAAGATGGGCGAATTCAGCTGGCCGTACGCGGTCCACGGACCGGCACAGTCGTACATCATGATGTTGAAGAACGTCAGCGATTTTTGCAGGGCGGTCACATCGTAGCCATAGCCACCCCAGGGCGCGGCGTCAATCGACAGAACGTAATCCGCATCCGCTTTCCGCAACCGCGCCATCAGATCCACCAGAAACAGGCGATCCTGCTGCGTCGCCGGATATTCCCAGTCCACGTCGACCCCGTCATATCCATATTGCTTGACGAAAGCCGCAATGTTTTCCACCAGCGTCCCGATCGTCCCGTTCGCCTCAACGCCGTAAAAATCCCCGCCCGTCAGCAGCATCACCTTCACGCCCGAAGCGTGCGCCATATTGATGAGTTCCGGCTCCAGGAATCCATCGGGAAGCGAAAGCGATCCATCGGCATTGAAGGGAACGCCGGCATGAATGATGTGGGTGAGTTCGTTATAAGGAATCTGCGCCGCGCTGTAAGCAAACGGCGGATTCAGGTACTTGCTGCCGGAGTCATAATCGCCGACGATTCGCTTCGGCAGGTGGTTTGCGTACGGACCTTGCCCATATACGCGGGCGCACGACAGCGCGGCCAGGGAACCAACCAACGAGAAGAAAACCAGATGGGTGAACCAACCGGAACGGGAATTCATGAGACCTACCTCCTGGGAGGTTGTGGCCGAGACAGCCCGCTGGGAGCGGCGTCCAGCCACAAGCCCGAGGATTCTACCACGCCCGGAATATGCGGGGCGACGAAAACGGAAGGAATGCGAGGAGCCCTTCCTCTGTGCCCCCTGTGTCCTCTGTGGTAAAGGTTTTTTTGAAGTTGAACTCTATTGCAACTCCACCTTCATATTCAGATTGTGAGCCAGAAATCCCCAGGCGTCGGCCGTCTCGTCAATAATCTTCGAGATCGGCTTGCCCGCGCCGTGCCCGGCCTTGGTCTCAACCCGAATCAGCACCGGCGCCGGTCCTGCCTGGTCGGCCTGCATGGTCGCGGCAAATTTAAAGCTGTGCCCCGGCACCACCCGGTCGTCGTGGTCAGAAGTCGCGATCAGTGTCGGTGGATACTTCGTTCCCGGCTTCAGATTATGCAGCGGTGAGTACGCGTAGAGCCACTTGAAGTCCTCGGCATTATCCGAGGATCCGTAATCTGACGTCCACGCCCACCCGATAGTGAACTTGTGGAAGCGCAGCATGTCCATGACTCCAACTTCCGGCAGCGCAGCTCCGTACAAATCCGGACGCTGCGTCAGGCACGCGCCAATCAGCAATCCGCCATTGCTTCCACCGCGAATCGCCAGCTTCGGCGTCGACGTATATTTGTTCGCGATTAGCCACTCGGCCGCACTGATGAAGTCGTCAAAGACGTTCTGCTTCTTTTCCTTCGTGCCCGCCAGGTGCCACTCCTCGCCATATTCGCCGCCGCCGCGGAGGTTCGGCTGCGCATAAATTCCGCCCATTTCCAGCCACACCACATTGGGCACGGAGAAAAATGGCGTCAGCGAAATATCAAATCCACCATAGGCATACAGCAGCGTCGGATTCTGCCCGTCCAGTTTCAACCCCTTCTTATAGGTCAGAAACATCGGCACCCGCGTGCCATCTTTGCTGTTGTAAAAAACCTGCTTGGTCTCATACTTCGCCGGATCAAAATCCACCTTCGGTTGCTTGAATACTGAACTCTTTTCCGCCTGCGGATCGTAACGATAGATCGTAGTCGGAGAAGTGAAGCTGGTGAACGAGTAAAAAGTTTCCTTGTCCCTGCGCTTGCCTCCCAACCCGGCCGCCGTGCCAATGCCCGGCAGGTCCACATTTCTCAGGAATTTTCCGGTCAAATCGTGCACTCGAACTTCGGTGCGCGCGTCTTTCAAATATCCCACCAGCAGAAGATTGTCGATCACGCTCACCGATTCCATCTTGTCCGCGCCCTGCGCCACCACAGTCTTCCAGTTCGCGCGTTCCGGATGCCGCGTATCGATGGCAATCAACCGTCCCCGCGGCGCTTCCAGATCGGTTTGGATCCACAACACCGGCCCATCGTTGTCGACGAACGAATACTGCGCGTCGAAGTCGTCGAGCAGCTTCACCACTGGAGAATCCGCCTGCGTCAGATCCTTGTAGTACAAGCGGTTCTTCGGCGAAGTTCCCTGCCACACCGAAATCACCAAGTAGTGGCCGTCATCGGTGACGCCGCCGGCAAATCCCAGCTCTTTATTATCAGGACGTTCATAGATCAGCTTGTCTTCGGCCTGCGCCGCGCCCAGCTTGTGGTAATACAGTTTCTGAAAGTAATTCGCGCCGCGCATCTCCGTGCCCTCCTTGGGCTCGTCGTAGCGGCTGTAATAAAACCCTTTGTTGTCCTTGGTCCAGGAAGCGCCGGAAAACTTCACCCACTTGATCACGTCCGGCAGATCCTTGCTCGCATTCACGTCGCGCACATGCCATTCCATCCAGTCCGATCCGGAAGTCGCCGTGCCGTACGCCATGAGCTTGCCGTCATCCGATATCGCCGTCCCAGCCAGCGCGACCGTTCCATCCGACGACAGCGTGTTCGGATCGAGCAGCACCCGCGGCTCAGCGTTCAACGACTCCGCGACCAGCAGCACATTCTGGTTCTGCAATCCGTCGTTGTGCTGGTAAAAGTAACGCCCGCCCTGTTGCTCCGGTACCGAGAAGCGCTCGTAGTTCCACAGCTTCAGCAGCCGCTCCCGAATCGCCGTCCGATACGGAATCTGATCGAGATAGCTGAAGGTCAGCTTGTTCTCGCCCTCGACCCACGCCTTTGTGTCGGCGGAGTCCGTATCTTCGAGCCAGCGGTAAGGGTCGGCGACCTTCGTGCCGTGATAGTCGTCCACCTGATCGACCGTCTTTGATTTTGGATAAGCCAGCGGTCCGCTCTGAGCAGCGGCGGGAATTGTCATGGCATACGCGAAAATGCAAGTCGCAATGAACACAAAAATGTCTGCACGAATCATTCTCATCCAATGGCTCCTTGAATTAGTCGAAGGGAGGGACGAATCATTTTGCCTGATCCCGCCAATCAAAGTACAGCGCAGCTGTCGGCATCGCTGAAGCGAAGCCCTGATACAACCCTGTCACGGTTTTACCTTCGTGATACTTCGCGTCCTTCGTGGTTCAAGCCTTTTCGTTCCCCACAAAAAAATCCGGCAGGCTCATACCGCAGCCTGCCGGAAGTTGGGCCCTGCAAGTTACAAACTGCTAGTTAGTTCGTCACCTTCTGTACCAACACGGTCGAGACGCTGGTCTGGTCTTTGCCATCCGCCAGATATTTCGCCGTAATGTTGTGGCTGCCTACGGCGAGATTCGACGTCTGGTAACGCGTCTGGTGGGTGGTGGCGTTCAACGTTCGGCTGGCCAGAACCGTGGATCCATCCAGGAACTGTACCGTTCCCGTGACGTTTCCACCGAACTGCGCCGTAACCGTTGCGTAGAAGGAAACCTGTTGGCCCTTCTTCGATGGATTCGGCGTAGAGGTCAGCACAGTCTTGGTTGGAGACTCGATCGTGAACTTCAGCGTGTGAGCCGCTTCCGCATTGCCCGCCACATCGACGGCATGGAAGAGGATCTGGTGTTGTCCGGTCACAGAAACATTGAACGGACCGGTGTAGGTGAAGGTTCCGGCGCTGGTGGTGTAGTAGATCGCCGAAACTCCGCTCAGGGCGTCGGTCGCGCTCAAAGTCACCGTCACCGGGGTAATGAAGTCCGAGCCCAGTTTGGTTCCGCTGAGTGTGTCCTTCGAGACTGGTGCGGTGATGTCGTAGCAGACCGGACCATAGTAGTAATACGTCGAATAGCCCGAGTTGTCCCACGGACGCACATAGGCGTAGTGGCAGCCCTGACCAATCGATGAAACGTATTCATACCCGCTGGTGGCATTCACGTACTGCGGACCGCTGTAGAACGAGTTCCCCGAACCAGGAGTGGCCTCGCTGTTGACGTCGCCCGGATCAGCGTCCCAAGCCTGGCTGAAGCCGGCAACGCCAGTCGGACCGTAGTCGGTACTCGCGCTGCTATCCGAAATGGACCAGGATACGTATTGGTCGCTGTTGTACCAGTGGCCGGTGGTTGGCCCACTGAAACTCACCGTCGGTGCGACGAAGTCGCCCGCCCAGTAAGCAATCGTGGCCCACGCCATCTGCAGCGCGTTGATCGAGCCCAAGCCAGTGGCCCGGTCATAACCGACAATGCCGCAGTAGTAGGTGAGACCGTAATACGCGGTCACGTCGTTGTTGTTGCATCCGCTGGTGATGTCATAGAACGGATAGTGGGACGGATAGGTGGGATGGTCGTTCATGTAATACGCGATCGGATTGAACTGACCCATCGGTGGGCAGGGTACGTTACCCACGCAGACATTGCCCAGAGCCAGAATGTAAGAGTTGAATTGGGCGAACATACCGGCCAATTCAGGGGCCACAATGCTGGTTCCGCCGTTGCCCGACAGGCTTCCGTCAAAGAAGAAATTCTGCGGAGTGTTGTACCAGTCAGCGTTCAGCGAAAGATCCGGCACGCCGCGTGTCGGCAGCCAGGTGATGTAGCTCTGGTAGCTCGGCACACCCCAAACTGCGCTGGGTCCGCCGGTGCTTCCACCGTCGTTGGAAGAGCAGCCGTAAGGGCCGCCAGTCCACGTTACCTGGCTCACGAAGTTGCCGCTGCTGTCCAGGGTCATCGTTGTGCCGCCCGCGCCGATTACGTCTGGATCGGAGGACGGGTATTGCACTGCATTCGCATCGCCGCAACCAGCCGATGCGCCCTGATCGCCCGAAGCCGCAACCAGCGTCCAGCCCTGGCCGATCATGCTGTTGAATACTCCGTGCGTAGTGTTGATATCGGTGCTGTCGTAGCACAGAATTTCTGCGCAACCCCAGCTCGTCGTCATGACGCGCGTGCTGTTGTCGCTCAATACGCGGTTGTACATATCGGTGAAGGTGCCGAATTGCGGGTTGACACCGTCATACAGATTCACAAAGGCGGTGTTGAGGTAGGAGCCAAAGCTGTTCGACATCGCCATTGACCACTCGGCGTCCATCGTGCCTTCGCCGTCGCAGTCCATCGTCGACCAGTCGCAAGGTACGACCTGGCCATCAACCGGCGTCTGGTACATGTAGTACGCCAGGTATGGATACTGCCCTTGGAAGCCGGCAATATCGCTCCACGACTGCGCGCCCGAAGTCACGATCGCGATCGACGACATTGCCGTCGAGCCGCTCGCATTGTTGGTCGGGTTGCAGCAGTGACCCTGGTTGTACAGAGCCTGCACATCATAGGCCTGCGAGCTGTAGATATCCGTCGGATCGTAGGCTCCGTCGGTGATGTTGGCCTTCACGCCGTTCGTCTTGGTCAAAGACGCCGGCTTCGGGCCAGAGGCGGAGTGCTGGGCTGAGACCGATTTGCCCATGACTGCGCCCGCCGCATAGATCGGAAATTCGGGCAGGTTCTTGGCGAATTTGCCCATCGGATGCAGCATGTTCACGTTGTTCAGACCCTGCACGTTCTGCACGATTCCCAGCAGGTGCGAAGGCAACACAGGATCGCGATCGGCGGAGAAGCGCTGCTTCCCTTCGACCGTGTAGTTGCCCATCTTCACGCCGAAAGCGGCTTCAATCACCGGAGTGGTTGCTTCCACGTCCACGATGAGCCGGTTCGGATAGCGTTGCGTGATGGTGAATCCCTGGCTTACGGCCCAGTCAACCACAGCTTTTTCCTGCGCCGGCGTCGGATCAAAGCGCTTGGTCCATTCCGCGGCGGTGAGATACTTTCCAAACTCAGGGCTGCCCTTGGTGTGCAGCGCTTCCAGAAATTTTTCCTCTTCCGCGATATTCGGCGGGAACAGTGCGATCACCAGACGCAGCTTCTGGTTCGGGTCCATAGGTCCCATCAGAGCAGCGCTGCCTTCCACGACGGCTTTCGGCGTAATTCCTTGCGGAGGCAACATGGTGTTGGCGTAGCGAGTCACGGCGGCGATAGCCGGACGCTCCGCCTTGCCAGCCACTTCATCGTGTTGGGCGCTGGCAATATTTGGGATGATCATCAACATCGCGATACACAGTGCGCTGGGAATCCAGGCCCTGGTCGCAGAGTGGCTTGTGAACTGCTTGGATTGTTGCATTGAGTGTCTCCTTGAAAGTTGACTCCCGAGAGGGGAGGGTGTGCTTACTTTGGCCACGCGGCTGGCCGGGGGGAATGATTGCCGTTCACAAGTGGCCCGTATGGGCATCAACGGGATAGTGCAACGTCCGCTGTTTTTGTTTCACTTCTGTTTCATTTTGCGGAAATCATTTCGTGTCTCCGCTTTGAAACGCTCGGAACTCTACCACGATTCTTTCTGTTGAAAATAGAGAATTAAGTCTCCAGTGCCGCAGCATGCACGGATTTGCATAGCGGGCGCGATGACATCGGGCGCGAATCGGCGAAAGAAGACAGCCCACGTCCTGTCCTCAGCTTGTCGAAGGGGCGCATGGGTGCCGAGCGGGAGCCAAACCGGCCCGAAGGGGCGGAAGAATCCTGTGCCCAGAACTTTTCCACAGCTTTATTCCACCGCATGTGACGAACAACCTTTCCTGAGAAATCTACCCTGTCTACTGTGGAGATCGTAGGTACCGGATGCAAAGCCGCGCGGTCCTAGGAAAACGCGCGGTCCCCACAACCTCTTTGAAGGGACAGTAGGGACATCCAGGTTGGGCCCACCAGAACGCTAACTCGGATAGCCCGAGACTGGCGCCCAGCGTAGGGAGTGATCACTTCCTCTAGATTTTCTGGAAGAAGATTTTTAGAAAGAAGGAGCAACGAGGGAACGACCGAACGGATGGTGGAAAGAACGGGATTGGGTGATTGTGCGATTAGGTCATTGAGTGATTGAAAATTACCGGTCGATGGGCTTTTCAATCATTCAATGACCAAATCTCCCAATGACTCAACCCCTCCATCTCGCGCGCCGAGTCGCCCGCCGGTCGTTCACCGAACATCGTGATGGAGGTAAGAAGAATCGGGCGGGACGCGTCCACTGTGCTGTCGCATCGCTCGGCTTCGCACAGCAGCAAACCGTCAAAGCGATAGAAGGCCGGACCACCCCCGCCCGTCTCGAATAATTTCG
>Ga0210388_10001217_pt1 | contig 20287 bp, 2 predicted proteins | sample IncBWC19OmetaG_FD_155485 | JGI IMG/M metagenome (GOLD analysis project Ga0210388, IMG submission 155485) | Forest soil microbial communities from Barre Woods Harvard Forest LTER site, Petersham, Massachusetts, United States - Inc-BW-C-19-O ... | reverse complement strand
ATATTTCAAGGATTGCGGCGAGCTCCGTGTCGTCAACCTGCGGCGGATGATCCTCGTATGGGTCTGAAGCGGGCGCGTGAAGTTTTTGGTCGAGAAGTGTCTCCAGAGGGACCGTCGTGGTTAGAATCTGCGATCCACGCCACTGCGTCAAAACGCGGCGAATCAATTCGATCCCTTCCTCCGTATTCATCGCGGTCTTGAGACGATCTTCCTTGACTGACTCAAAACCGGCAGGGAGGACCATTTCTGCGGCCATGCCTACCTCCTGCCATGCGTCGAATCCGATGGCGACGGCGGGAAGTTTCAAGCTCCTTCGGCAATAGTCCGCGAAATAATTCTGGAATAGATTGGCGGCAGCGTAAGCGCCCTGGCCTGCCGTCGGAAAGACAGCGCTGACGGACGAACACAGGATGAAGAAATCCGGATTCTCTCCTTGCAGCTGGTCGCCAAGCACCATACTTCCCTGCACCTTAGGACGCCGGACCTCCGCGGCTTCTCGAATGTCCTGAGACGCGATCATGCGGCCACCGGGCACTCCCGCTGCGTGAAATACGCCATCGATCTTGCCGAAATGTTCGTGGATGTGGGCAAAGACGTCTGTCATCGCCTCGCGGCTGCTCACGTCGGCGGACAGGAAGCGAACCTCTCCTCCTGACGCTTCCAATTCCTGCATGCGAAGGATGCGGCGCGTGACCGGCTCGTTGCTGTCGTGGGCAGCGACCCATGCAGCCCATTCGCTACGCAGAGGCAATGGAGTTCGGCCCGTGAGGAGGACGCGTGCTTCATAATGTCGCAGAAGGTAGCGCGCGATGCTGTATCCGATGCCGCCGACTCCGCCCGTGATGAGATAAACCCCTCCGCGCCGGAACGCGATATCGGAACCCTCGCGGAGAGGCGCGGGCGTCCAGCCTTTTTGCCAGCGAATTCCCCTTCGATAGGCAACACTCAAGCCCGGACCCTGCGCGATGATCTCATCGAGAAGCTGCTGGGTTAACGATTCGGGCTCATGTTGAGAGAATCGAAGATCCGAGAAATCGAGATCAATGGAGCGGCATTGGGTGCCCGCATATTCCGCGGGTATCACCCGAGCGAGACCCAACATTTCCGCCCGCTGCACATCATCGGTCGTCTCACCGGCGACACTTTCGAGGCCATCCGTGAGGATCTCTATCCGGCGTAATCGCTGGCGGTGTGACCCGGCAGACTGCAACAAAAGCACGAGGCTGTCATACGGGCTCACACCCATCCCCGACATCGTCCAGAGATTGAGAAGTCCTGTCGGCCACAGACCCTGATTCTGAATTCCCTGCCAGAGTTGCTGAAAGTCTTCGAAGATTGCCGGGTTGACGGAAAAGTGTCCATCGCGGTGAGCAAAGCGATCCGCCACGTTCACTGCAATGACTTCGGCACCTTTCTCTCTTAAACCTGCTGCAAGTGCTTCGCCCACATCGGAGCCATCGAGCAGAACCAGCCAGCACTTGACCTTCTCTTCGCTTCTAGGCAGCGCAATGGACGCTGGCGGCGTGCTTTGCCAGGATGGTGCATAGAACCACGAGGCAATCTCGTCGCGCTTGATTCCCTGCGGGACATTGGAGAGCAGATCCTTTGAGGGCTGTGGCGGGGCTTCCTTCACTTCATCACGAACCGCCGGTTCGATCCAGTAGCGCTTACGTTCGAATGGGTAGGTTGGCAATGCGACCCGGCGCGTTCTCATTCCGGGTTGCATGGCGCCCCAGCTTACGGAACTGCCACACTCCCAGGTCTTCGCGGCCGCCTCAAGAAAAATCTCTTGATCGGACTTGCGGCGATTCTCCGCGCCGAGCGAGGGTACCATCACGCTTTGCGCCATTTGTTGGCGCGCGATGCCGATGAGGGCTTCGCCGGGGCCAACCTCGAGCAGGAGTCGGTCGCGTTCTGTCAATACGGTGAGATTTTGTGTGAAGCGCACGCGCGCCAGAATCTGACTGCCCCAGTATTGCGGACTTTGCGCCTCGGCTGCCTCAATCCACGTTCCTGTGACATTCGAAAGCCACGGAATCGACGGCACATGACGCGGAACGGATTCCACTTTCTGGCGAAACGACTTCGCGGCTTCTGCCATCAGTGGGGTATGGAATGCATTCTTTGAGGCTAAGCGAACACTGGCGATGCGATCCGCTTCAAGCCTGCGCTCGAGATGCTTAACCGCGTCAACCGTGCCCGAGGCAACCGACATCTTAGGACCGTTCTCCGCAGCCAGCCATAGATCCTCCTCGAAGTAGTCGGCAAGCCTTGCAGGCGGTAGCATCACAGCGAGCATCCTGCCGGGCGGTGTCTGCGCCATCAGGCGGCCGCGCTCGGCAGCGAGGCGCAGGCCATCTTCGAAGGAAAACACTCCGGCGACGGTAGCAGCGGTTAACTCTCCGAGGCTGTGTCCGAGGAGCGCCGCAGGCTCGACTCCGAGAGAGCGCCAGCGTGAAGCAAGCGCGTACTCGACGAGAAGCAGTACGGGCTGTGCAATATTCGTCTCTTTCAACCGCTCCTTCAGCGATAGCGTTTTGTCATTCCCAACGATGAAGTCGAGGGCATCGAAGCCGCATTCATCGCGAAGAATGGCCGCGCCGTCGTCGATTGTCCGCCGGAATGCGGAATCTGTTTGGTACAGGCCTTCGGCCATCCCAACGAATTGCTGACCTTGCCCTGGAAAGAGGAAGACCACGTCGCGCGCGAGTTGCGGTGCAGGATTGTCGCGGCTCTTAAACGGTTTGCGAAGGAGCGCGGTGAGATCCAAGCAATCGTGTGCAATGAACGCGCGCCGGTGCGAAAACTCACGGCGCCCGAGTTGCAAGGTCGAGGCTATGTCTTCTACAGCTAGAGATGGATTCGATTCCAGATGATCTGCCAGGCGACGACACGCGGACGAGAGAGCCGTCGCAGTGCGCGCGGACACAGGAAAGATGCGAGGTTGCAACGATCGTGGATGGCCCGGACGTTCAGGCCCGCTGCTGAGCACGACGTGAACATTGGTTCCCCCGATTCCGAAGGAACTTACGCCGGCCCATCGCTCCCCTTCCCGCTGTTCAGGCCATGGCAGCGCGATGGTGCTAACCTTGAAGGGGCCCTTTTTCAATTCCAGCGATGGATTCGCACTGCGAAAATTCGGCGTGGGCGGGATGATGCCTGTTTGCGTGGCCAACGCTGCTTTGATGAGACCTGCGACACCAGCAGCGACGTCTGCATGTCCCATATTGCCCTTGACGGCACCGAGGACGCAGGAACCAGGCCGCGTGTCGCCTTCGGCAAAAACGCTGGCGAGTGCGGCAACCTCAATCGGGTCGCCCAATTCCGTAGCTGTGCCGTGTGCTTCCACGTAGCCAATGCGATCGGCTGAAACGCCTGCTGCGGCGAGCGCCTGACGGATCACGGCAGCCTGACCATCGATGCTGGGCGCGGTGTAGCCGATCTTCTGAGCTCCATCGTTGTTCCACGCAGAGCCGCGAATCACTGCGTAGATATGATCTTCGTCGGCAATTGCTTGAGAGAGCTTCTTCAGGAGAACGACGCCCGCGCCACGGCCGGGAACCGTTCCTCTCGCAGCGGCATCGAACGGCCGGCAGTATCCATCGGGCGACAGAATCATCCCCGGCGTGAAGGGGTAGCCGACGCCCTGAGGAAATGGAATCGATACGCCTCCCGCAAGGGCCATATCGCATTCGCCCGCAAGCATGCTCTGGCATGCAAGGTGCACCGCAGCCAGTGAGGTGGAACAGGCCGTCTGAACCGCCACAGCCGGTCCGCGAAGATTGAGCTTGTAGGCCACACGGGTCGCGAGGAAATCTTTGTCGTTGGCGAGCATCAGCTGGTAGCCGCCCGCGCTTGCAATTAACGCAGGGTTGCTGAGCAGTTGCAGAATGTACGTGTTCATTCCTACGCCGGCAAAGACTCCTACACGCTCGCCGTCACCGGTGTATCCCGAATGCTCCATCGCTTCCCACGCGCATTCGAGAAAGACTCTCTGCTGAGGGTCCATGATCTCGGCATCGCGTTTGCTGAGGCCGAAGAACTCGGCGTCAAGGCTGTCGGCTTCGTCGATCGTGTTTCCTCTGCGGACATAGTCTGGACCGGAAAGAGTGGCCGCATCAACGCCTGCGCTCCGCAATTCTTCCTCGGTGAAATCCGAGATGAGACTCTCGCCTGCAAGCAGGCGTTCCCAATATTCCTGCACATTGCGCGAACGCGGAAAACGCGCGCTCATGCCGATGATGGCGACGCCGTCACTCCATCGCTTCGCGGCGGGGCCCGATTCGTCCTGATACCCGATAACTTTGTTCAAACCAGATTCACCGTGCATTACGAACTCACTCCGGTCAAGGCGAGCTCCTGACTACGGCGGTCAAGCCAGGAGGCCATCGATTCAATCGTGGGATAGCGGAAGAGGTCGATGACCGCGACCTCTATGTTTAGTTCCTGTCGCAATTTTGAATGAATACGAATCAAGAGGAGCGAGTGCCCTCCAAGATCGAAAAAGTTGTCGCGGACACCGACGCGTTCGATTCCGAGAATCTCGGACCATATATCGGCGATGCGCTCTTCCAGCTGATTGCGCGGATTCACAGCTGGTCCCTTGCGCTCTCGAGTAGACTCCGTCGGCCGCGGCAGGCGCTTTCGATCCACTTTCCCATTCGGGGTGAGCGGGATTTCCGCCAGTGAGATAAAGATTGAGGGCACCATGTATTCGGGCAGGCGCGCTTGCAGCCACGAACGCAGATGCTCGGTCTCTGCACCGCCGTCCGACTTCCTCACGTATGCGATGAGATATTGTGACGGTGCTTCCCCCTGAAGCCCGACGACAGCCTGAAGCACTTCTGGATGGCGTTCCAATGCGACTTCAATTTCGCCCAGCTCGATACGATGGCCACGAAGCTTGATCTGATGATCTGTTCGTCCGATGAGTTGAATCTGCCCGTCGCGCCTGTATCGCGCAAGATCACCGGTTCGGTACATGCCGCGGCCCGTTTGCGGGTCAAAGGGGTCGGTTACAAATCGCGCTTCGGTCAATTCAGGACGATTCCAATAGCCGCGAGCAACTCCGTCGCCACCGATGTAAAGCTCTCCGGGAACACCAATAGGCACTGGTTGTCCGTCGGCATCGAGGATGTACATGCGAGTATTCGCGATGGGCTTGCCGATGAGAACAGGATTTTCTCCGTTTTTAACGCGGTGCGCCGCGGACCAGATGGTCGTTTCCGTCGGACCATACAGGTTCCACAATTCGCGGCCACGCGATAGCAGACTCTCGGCCAGATCGGGGGGCAGTCCTTCTCCGCCGCACCACATGCGCAGGTTGGCTCGGCCCATCCAGCCGGCTTCAACAAGCATTCTCCAGGTAGAGGGAGTGGCCTGCATGACAGTCGCCTGGGAGTCTTCGAGGAGACTGGCCAGCAATTCCGGATCGAGCACCTGGTCTCTTGAAGCCAGGACGAGCTTCGCTCCGCATACCAATGGGCCGAAGATTTCCAGGCCGGCAATGTCGAAAGAGAGTGTTGTGACAGCAACGAGAGTGTCTCTAGCGCTCAGCCCTGGTTCGCGCAGCATGGACGCGAGTAGATTGACAAGCGAACCGTGAGTGATTTCGGTGCCCTTCGGATTCCCTGTCGATCCTGAGGTGTAGATGAGATAGGCCAGGTCTTCTGCAGTCGGCTCGTCGCCAATCGGCTCTTCGAGACCAGTCGCAATGTCGTCGATCATCAGCAGCGGTATGCGAAATTCTGCGAGGTCAGACTGCAGCCCGGTCTGGGTGAGAATCAGCGGCACCGCTGCATCGGCTAGGAGGAATTCGATTCGCTGCGCGGGCAGGGCAGGGTCGAGTGGGAGATATGCGCCGCCGGCCTTGAGGATGCCGAGGAGCCCCGTTACCATCTCCGGACTCCGCTGCAGGTAGATAGCGACAATCGTTCCACACTTTACGCCGAGAGAGCGCAGAACCGCTGCCAGCCGGGTGGATTCAGCGTCCAGCTCCGCATAACTGAGATTTTTTTCTCCCATGGAGATGGCTGTCGCACCCGGTGATTGCACCGCCTGCGCTTGAAACCACGCCGGTACAGTGGCATGGGGGCCGATCGGCATCCCGGTCTGATTCCACCCTTCTACGATGTGATTCCGTTCTGTCTCGTTCAACACCGACAGGGTGCTGACAGGCCTTGCGGGATTGGCAGCAACCGACTCCAGCAGTTGAATGTAGTGCTGCTGCATCTGGCGAACCGTAGCTTCTTCGAAGATGTCCGTGTTGTATTCGAATTCGCAGCGATAATTGCCTTCAAATGGATAGATGTCTACCGCAAGATCGTAGCGCGCGCGAAAGCCCTGGAAATCACACGGGGTCATTCTCAAACCGCCCATGCGCAGCTCAGGGAGCGGAGCATTCTGCAGTGTGAACAGGACCTGAAAAATCGGGCTTCGATCGAGGCTGCGCTCCGGCTGCAGCACTTCTACGAGTTGATCGAAGGGGATGGTCTGATGCTCAAAGGCCTCAAGCGCCGTCTTCTGGACGCGTTGAATGAGGTCGGTAAAGCCAGGGTTTCCGCGAAGATCCGTTCGCAAAACGAGATTGTTTACGAAGAATCCTATGACTCCTTCAAAGTCGCTCTTCAGTCGGCCGGCCGATGGCGTGCCGACCAGAATGTCTTCCTGCCGCGAATATTGTCGGAGAAAAACATCGAATGATGCGAGCAGGATCATAAACAGCGTCGCATTTTGTTCCCGGCTAACTTTCTGCAGGCGACCAGCCAGATCCGCGGAGATTTCCGTTGTCAATCGGTTTCCGCGAAAGGTCTGGAGGGCGGGCCGCGCATGATCGGCAGGAAGCTCGAGAGGTGGAAGCTCGCCCGCCAGCTGCTGTTTCCAGTAGCGCATGTCGGCCGCCGAGGAGAGTTCCAGCTGCCGTTGCTCCCAGGCAACAAAGTCGCGAAACTGAAACTGCAGCGGCGGTAGCGGCAACTCGCCGCCCTGGACCAGAGACTCGTAGATGGGGCCCAGTTCCTTGGTGATGATTCCGAGCGACCAGCCATCCGAGATGATGTGATGCATGACGACGAGCACTACGTGCGCATCCGTGGCCGTCTTGAGAAGCGATGCGCGGAAGAGTTGCCCACGATCCAGGATGAATGACTTTCGGAATTCTTCCTGCGCGAACCTGGCAATCTCAGTTTGCCGTGCGTCTTCCGGCAGCGACGAGATGTCTGCATAGTGCATCCGCCAGTCTGGGGCATCCTCGACCAGCGCATACGGGAATCCGTCGCGTTGCAGGAATCGGGTGCGGAGGGATTCGTGCCTCGCAATGATCTCCCGCAGAGATCCTTCAAATGCATTTCGATTAAGCTGTCCGTCGAGACGAAAGGCAACGGAAATGTTGTAGACCGCGCTCCCCGGATCGAGCTGATCAAGAAACCAGAGTCGCCGCTGGGATCTGGACAACGGATGTTCAGCAGATTCGCACGCAGCATTGTGTTTCGCAAGAAGCCGTCTTTGCACAGCAAAGGAAGATATCGCTATGTCTTCAATCGGAATCGAGGGATCGGCAACTGCCTGGCGGAGAAAGTCTAAATAATCCGACTGCAATGAACGGATCGTGGGTTCGTCGAAGATATCTGTATTGAATTCGAAATAGCAGAGGTAGCGATCTCCATGCGGCCAGACCTCAATCGCGAGATCCATGCGCGCGATGTCTGAATCAAAATCTTCGGGCTCGACCTTGAGCCCTGCCATGGCAATTTCCTGCATCGGAAGGTTCTGGAAGTTGAACATCACCTGGACTAAAGGGCTCTGGCTCAACGCACGCGCGGGCTGCAGCTTCTCTACCAGCATGTCGAAGGGCACGTCCTGGTGCGCGTACGCTGAAAGGGCAGTCTCTTTGACCCGGGTAAGCAGATCCGAGAAGCTTGGATTCCCGCTGAGGTCTGTGCGCAGCACGAGGTTGTTGACGAAGAATCCAACCAGTGGGGCTACTTCCTGCCTGTGTCGATTGGACGTAGCGCTCCCGATCAGGATGTCTTGCAAGCCTGTGTATCGGAAGAGCACGGCCTTGAACGCCGTGAGCAGGATCATGAATTGCGTGGTTCCAGTCGTGCGGCAAAGCTCTCGAAGTTGCAGGGCCAACGGCGGTTCGATGTCGATCGAAACGCGCCTGCCATTTGAGCTCTGGATCGCAGGCCGGGGGCGGTCTCCGGCCAATTCAAGAACAGGCAGCTTACCGCGAAGACGAGCAAGCCAGAATGGCATCTGCTTCGCCGCCGCCTTTTCTCCGGCATCCTGCTCCCAGCGAACGTAATCCCTGTACTGAAAGGAAGTTTCACTCAGCGCGGGTTGCTCCTCAGCGCAAAAAGCGTTGTAAAGAGCGCCGAGTTCGCTTGCCAGAATTCCGAGTGACCAACCGTCGGCGATGATGTGGTGGACAACAAGCAATAGCCGCTGGGACTCGTTCAAAAAACGGAAAAGCGTCGCGCGAAACAGGGGAGCGCATTCCACACTGAACGGCTTGCGCGCCTCGTCTCGAGAAATCCGGTCCGCTTCCTGTTTTGCATCGTCAGGGGCCAGAAATGAGAGATCTACCGATGCCATCTCCCATGCGGCTCCATCGACAATGCGAGCCCGAGGGTGACCGTTCGTCTCATAGAAAGCCGTGCGCAGAGATTCGTGCCTTTGTACCAGCTGATGCAGCGCGCGTCCAAGCGCGATTTCGTTCAGAGCGCCAGTGAGCCGCAATGCAATCGTGATGTTGTATGCGCAATTCTGAGGGTCCAGTCGAGCAAGAAACCAGAGTCTTCGCTGAGATCGCGACAGAGGTAAATCGAACAGAGCATCGCTCAGATGAGTTGAACTCGGATATGCGCTCGATTCGCGCAGGAAAGCTATGATCTCCTGCTTGCGGTCGGTAAGGTCCTTCCTGATCTCCGGAGTCACCGCGCCCTTGGGGGCGTTGCAGATCAGCCGCTCGCCATCGAGGGACAGGTTGACGCCCGCGGCGCGCAGGTCAGAGAAGAGCTGAATCAAAGACCTCATATTGCAAGCTCCTCATATTCTGAGGAGGACGAATCGGGATGGCTTCCATCGCGCAGCATGACCAACTTTGCATTGAGAAACATTGCTGCCTGTTCCACGGTTGGGAATTCAAAGAAGAAGTTCGGAGACAATGTTTCACCGAGGGATGCCTGCAGTTCGTTCTTCAGCTCGAGAGCCATAAGTGAGTCAAGGCCCAGCTCAGCAAGAGGCTGGTCGTCACGAAGCACGAAACCGGAATCGAGTCCCAGCACACGGACGATCCGGCCCCGCATGAACTTCCTGAGTTCATTCAGGCGATGATCGATGGGCGTGCTGTCAAGCAGGGACCTCAGGGCAGCGGTGGCCTGAGGGGTTGGAACTTTCTCTTTCTGGCTTAACAGGAGTTCGAAGAAGGGCCACTCGGATTGCGGGTTCCCTGGAGCAAGGTACACCTTCCAGTCGATGGGGAGAGCCGCGACTTCGGCGCGCTTGCACTCGATCGCCTGTTTCAGAAGCTCAACTCCCTTCTCAGGAGACAGCGCGCCCACTCCCAGGCGCGCGCCACGACCCGTATCCTTCACCCGGACTGCCATGCCGATTTCAGACCATGCGCCCCACTCGATCGTTGTGGACGGCAACCCCTGCTGCTGGCGGAAATGCGAAAGTCCCTCGAGGAATCCATTGGCTGCCGCATAGTTGCTCTGCCCCGGCGAGCCCATTACGGAGGCTGCTGATCCAAAAAGTACAAAGAAGTCGAGCGGAGAATTTTGCGAGAGCTCATGAAGAGCCCATCCACCTTGAACCTTCGATCCGAATACTTTTGAGAATCTTTCGGGCGTCTGCTGCCGGAGAGTCCCGTCGTCGATGACTCCTGCGGCATGGACGATGCCCCGCAGATCGAGTTGAGTCTCGGCGATACGAGTGAAGATTTGCTCGACATCGCGACGATTGGACATATCTGCGGTCAAGCTGTGAATCTGCACTCCGCGTTGACGCAATTCGGCTATCTGACCGCGAATCTCCGGCGATGGTTCTCGACGGCCAGCCATGAAGATGCAGGTGGCTCCGCGGTCGACCATCCACCGCACCGTTCGAAATCCAAGCCCGCCGTATGCTCCCGTTACCAGATAGGCTGCGCCTGGGGCCAGCTTCGAAGCTCCGCTGTAAGCCGCAGAAATGGAGTTGAAGGTAACCAATCGAGGAACGAGGAGCGCGCCCTGCCGGATTGCCAACGAGTGCTCTCTTGTGCCCTCCCTCAACAATCGTGCGAACATCGCAAAATCCAACTCGCTCGGCTGCGATGGAAGATCTACCCATCGGATCTCCAATTCGGGATGCTCGAGCCGCGCGGTTTTCGCGATTGCATCAGCGATCGTCGAAGACAGATTAACTGGAGTGTCATTGTCGATGGCGGCCGCGCCTCGCGTCACAAGCCAGATTGCGCCTGGGCCTGCTCCCTTCTCGGTCACCGCCTGCAGAACTTCGAGCACAACAATGGAATTTTCTAGAGCAAGTTCCGGAATGCTGTCTTCCTCGCGTCCTCCGGCCAACTCCAGAACGATTGAAGATAGTTTTGCCTGCCCGCGCAGCCTCTGCCGCAGTAGTTCGCCTTTGGCCTCAAGCTCATCGGCAATAATTCCTGTCCGTTGTAATCCTTCGACAATTGAGTCCGATTGAGTTGCCGGGCCGAGGAAAAGGATAGACGGAGTTTCGCCGGTAGGCTCGGCTTGCACGAGGTCAGATTGTGGCTGCCACTGCGTTATATGCAGGAGCTTGTCGAATTGATCTCTCTGAGCTGACGTGTGGATTGCTTTCGGCATCGCAGCCCTATCTTCAGTCGCGACCCAGTAACGCTGGCGCAGGAAGGGATAAGTAGGCAATGCCAGCTTTCGCGCAGGCCGGTCCCGATAGACTTCATCCCAATCGATGGAGACGCCCAGAAGATAAAACTGACGAAGTGCTTCATACAACGTTGGCAGGGCGTCTTTGCCGCGCCGCAAAGATGGCAGACTCGGAATTGCTGACTGAGCCAAAGCAGGCTTCGCCATGCTCAGCAAAACCGGTTCGGGACCAATTTCAAGCAACGCCACGGGCTGCTGAGACATCATCGAGGCAAAGCCTTCCGCAAAACGGACGGTGCCGCGAAGGTGTCTTCGCCAGTACCGTGCGTCGATGCGATCCGCAGGAGAATGAACCCGGCCGGTTACGTTGGAAACCAGCGATATCTGCGGTTCGCTGGAAATCAGCTTCGCAGCCTGCATCTCGAATTCGTCGAGAATGGGCTCCATCAGTTCGGAGTGGAAGGCATGCGAGACCGTGAGCGGTTGCGACACCATGCTTCTCGCGGTAAGGAGGGCGCGAAGCTCTGCGATCTGCGATGAGTCCCCCGAGACGACGACGCTCTTTGAACCATTCACCGCGGCAATCGAGAGTCGCTTGAAAGGCTGGATGACCTCCGCAATCTCCTCCTCGCTGGCGCGAATGGCCAACATGACCCCGCTTCGCGGCAGGCTGCCCATGAGGCGTCCCCGTTCATAGGCCAGCGTCAGCGCAGATTCGAGCGGGAAGACGCCAGCGATGCAGGCAGCAACATATTCGCCGAGGCTATGGCCCAATACTACGGATGGGCGCACTCCCCAGGAGCGCCAGAGCATGGCAAGTGCATACTCGAAGGCGAAGAGCGCCGGCTGTGTCCAGGCCGTGTCATGAATGAGATCCGAAGAAACCGTTTCTCCGCCGCAGAGCACTACGGAAAGCTTATGCGGCAGCTTACCATGGAGAATTTTGTCGCAGCGGTCGATAGCAGAACGGAAACTTGCGTTGCGCGCGTAAAGAACACGCCCCATCCCCGGATACTGCGATCCCTGACCGGTGAAGAGAAAACCGATAGAAGGAGGTTCGTAGCCCGCGATGAAGCGATAGTTGGGATGACCACCGACATTGCCCTCCGCAATCTCCCGCAGTTGATCCGCCGCCTCCTGCGTAGAAGAGACCAGCAGCGCGATGCGATGCTGGAAGTGGGAGCGTCCCGCATTCAGCGTGAATGCCAAGTCAGCAAGAGAGGTTTCAGGCCATGTGCGCAGGTGTTCCGCATGCCTGGCACATAGAGCGGAGAGAGCTGCCTCTGTCTTCGCCGAGACAGTAATGACCTCCCAGTTCGATGACTCCCCAGGTTCAACGAACGAACGCGGCGCTTCTGAGATGACGATGTGAGCATTCGTCCCGCTGAAGCCGAAGGAGCTGACTCCTGCAACGCGCGGACGACCGGTCGCGGGCCACGGCGTCGCGCGTAGCGGAACTTTCAGAGGCAGCCTTTTGAGAGCTTCGTTTTCGCGTCCTTCAGTCACATGCAGATGCGCGGGAATGAGCTCATGCTGCAGTGTGAGCAAGACTTTGATGACGCCGGCTACACCAGCGCTCGACTCCAGATGACCGATGTTGGTTTTCACCGAACCGATCGTTAATGTACTGCCATCACTGTGCGCCTCACCGAAGACGGCTCCCAGCGCACCCAGTTCGATGGCATCACCAAGCACCGTTCCTGTGCCATGACTTTCGATGTAGTCGATATCCTTGGGAGTGAGGCCGGCCTGTTTCAACGCGGTCATCACCACCGCTTCCTGTGCGGGTCCATTCGGAGCACTCAGCCCGCTGGTGCGTCCGTCGTGATTGACCGCGCTGCCACGAATCACGCCGAGGATACGATCTCCATCAGCCTGCGCATCGGTCAGCCGCTTCAATACGAGCACACCACAGCCCTCCGAGCGCACGAAACCATCCGCTGATTCCGAGAACGCCTTGCATCGCCCATCACTGGCCAACATGTGCGCCTGTGAAAGCGCAACCGCTCCATGCGGCAGAAGAGTTGCATTGACCCCGCCGGCGAGGGCTAGCCGGCACTCGTTCTGGCGCAGGCTTTGGCAGGCAACGTGGATCGCGACCCCGGAAGATGAGCATGCGGTATCGATCGACAGATTTGGTCCCTTGAGGCCAAGAAAATACGAGAGCCGCCCTCCCGCGACTGAATGTGCGCTTCCGGAACCGGTGTAGGCATCCAGTCTGTCTGGGTCGTTGATTTCGAGGAGCGAATGGTAATCATTCGTGCTGATGCCGAGAAACACTCCTGTGGGGCTGCCATTTAGCAACTCTGCACGGACGCAGGCATTTTCGAGAGCCTCCCAACCTACTTCCAGAAGCATTCTCTGTTGTGGGTCCATGCTGACAGCTTCTCTTGGAGCGATGCCGAAGAAGGCGGCATCAAACTGTTCGATGTGACCGACGAATCCGCCCCACTTGGTGATGGATTTGCCGCGCGTATCCGGCCGTGGATCGTAGAAGGCGTTTGCGTCCCAGCGCGTGGCAGGGACTTCTTCAATCGCGTCGATGCCATTCGCCAGCAACTCCCAGAAGACATTCGGGGTATCGACGCCGCCTGGCATCCGGCAACCGACCCCAATCACAGCGATCGGTTCGGCTACAGTTTCCCGCTCCGTCAGACGTTTCTGTAGCTCCGCGGCCAGGAGCGCGAGTCGCCGGGGAGAAAGTTTCTGAATGCGTTCGAGGAATTCGTCGGATGTGTTTTCAGCAGTCATGAAATCAAAGGCTCCAGTTTGCGATTCAAACGCGGGATTCCCAATCGAATCGCGCTTCTACCTCTTCATCAGACATGTGCTCGATCATGTCCAGTATTCCCAGCGAACTTTCTTTTTCAACGCTGGCCGACTCCTCCGCCCGCGTCTCGGCAGCGGAGACTATTGTTTTATCGTGCGGAAAGACTTCCTTTTCCAGGTAGCCGCCCAGGCTTCGCAAGGTTGGATAATCGAAAAGTATCGTCGACGGGAACTGCCTGAGCAATACAACGGAAAGGCTATTTCGCAATTCAATCGCGAGGAGCGAGTCCATCCCCAGGTCATTCAGCGGCACATCGGGATCGATCTTCTCTTCAGGATGGAGGCCGAGCGTCTTTCGCACGATGTCTCCAACAACGCGCACGAGCGCGGCTTCGCGCATCGTGGCAGGCAACGCAAGAATCGTCTCGAACGAAAGACTGGATGGAGAAGATCCTGAAGCGATTCTCTCTGGCTGACTGCGTTTCGCCACTTGAACATTCTGAGCAGGATCCCGGGGCGCGAGATCGAGGTACTGAAGAAAATCTACATATAAGGAGCGGTCCCCCGAATTCTGGGTCAGATATCGGGGCCAGTTGATTGCAGCGATCGCGACTTGAGGTTCCGTGCCGCGCAGAGCGAGACGCAGCGCACGCAGGGCGCCGTCCGGGGACATGGAGTCCATGCCCGATCGCATAAGCCTGCGTTGGACCTCGTCGCCTGCGGCAGCGCCGGTTTGTCCCCACGCTCCCCAGTTCACGCTGAGCGCGGGAAGGCCATGAGCTCGCCTGAGACGCGCCAACCCGTCCAGGAAGGCATTGGCGGCGCAGTGATTCGACTGTCCGTGCGAACCACCGATCGATGCCCAGGAGGAGAACAGGACAAACGACTCGAGCGGTAGGTTGCGTGTCAGCAGGTGGAGATTCCACGCGCCATCAACCTTCGGGCTGAGGACTCTTTGTATTCGAGGCCACGATTGCTCCTCCAGAGAAGCATTTTCCAGCAGACCTGCGCTATGCCACACTCCGCGGAGATTGCTTCCGGCCATCTCCACCGCAGCCTGGGCAACTGCTGGATTAGCAATGTCTCCCGGAAGCGTTCGCACTACGACACCGTTCGCTTCGATCCGCGCGATTGCCTGGCGTGCCACCTCGTCGGGTAGACGCCTGCCGACCAGCACGAGCTTGCGCGCTCCGTTTTCAGCAAGCCACTCTGCCAATTTGAGGCCGATGCCGCGCATGCCCCCGGTGATTAAGTGTGCGCCGGTAAAACTGTCTGAGTTTCTTCTTTCGACGACAACTCGACCGATATGCTCAGCCCTCGCCATGTAACGGAAGGCATCTTTCACCTCGGCGAAGTCAAAAGTGGTAATGGGTAGAACGGGGAGCGATCCCTTTTCGATCTCGCTAAATAGGGATACGAGCCGCTCACTCACCCACCGCGAACGCGCAGCAAACAAAGGTGTGAGGTCGATGCGCAGATATCGCACTCCGGGCCATTCCTGCTCGATGGATGCGGTCTGTCGCAGATCTGTCTTGCCGAGTTCGATGAATCGTCCATCAGGCTTGAGCAGTCCCAAACCGGCATTGATCGCGTCGCCGGTCAGTGAGTTGACCACGATATCGACTTTGCCGGATATCTGCACAGCGAAATCAAGGGACCGCGAATCGTACACCTGCTCAATTCCCATATCCTTAAGGAAAGCACGCTTTCGTTCGTTCCCTGCCGTGACGATGGGTTCGGCGCCGGCGATCCGGCAGAGGTGAACCGCAGCCAGCCCCACTCCGCCTGCAGCGGCATGGATCAGAACCCGCTCGCCTCGCGCAACTCGCGCAACTTCGTTCAATGCATAATCGGCAGTGAGATAAGCAACGGCTTGCGCAGCCGCCTCCGCGAACGATAATGTTTTCGGCTTCCGGACAAGGAGCGCGCGCGCGGTGATCGCATGGCTTGCAATGCATCCGGGAGCAATGGCGATCACCCCATCTCCAGGCGCGAGATCGGTGACAGCCTCCCCGGTACGCAGAACAACTCCGGCGCAATCTGTGCCGAGCGGTTGGCCAAAGGGCAGGACACCAACTGACTGCAGGACGTCACGAAAATTGACCGCCGTTGTGAGAACAGTGATCTCTACTTCATCCGGCTTCAGATCTGGCGCTGTAGCCGGGACGTAATGGAGTGCCTCGATTCCGGAACCAGCCTGCAATTGCACGCGCTCGGGGATTTCTTCTCTGATGCTCGATGCTTGAAACCGCTGCAGCCGTGCCAGGTAGCGGGTCCCTTCACGCCACGCCACCCAGCGCTGGTCCGCATCCGATAAAACCTCCGCAACAACACAGGCCGCGTCCGTGTCGCTCTCTTCCCTGCTGCAGTCGAGACGCGTACAGCGCAGATGCGGGGCCTCGGTTGCGATCCCAGTTGCAAAGCCTACGAGAGGAGTAGCCGCCACGTTGGTTTCCGCCTCGCTCGAATCGATCGAAGATGCTCCCGCCGTGATAATGTAGAGTCGCGGTGAAGTTTTGGCCTGAATCTTCAGCAATGCCTGTGTGGTTGTAAGCAACGAGCTTATGGGGTTTTGCGACGCGCCGGAAGGGGTGCCGACAGAAGCATAGCCGAGAGAATTCTGGCGATCGGCCACCCAGAGAACCGCATCTACTTTGGATGAGGCCATCAAGCGATCAGTCAAATTGTCAGCATGAACCGGTTCGATGGAGGCTCCTCGCTTCCACAGCTCACTGGTTATTTTTTGACTAAGCTCTCCCTCTCCGACCATCAATATGTGTTTGGAGTGCGCTGGGTTATTGGCGAAGATCAGCTCCTGCCGTCCAAAAATCGATTGCTGATCAGGGCTTCGTGGGAGCGCTACAATCTGCTCAAAACCCGCCTCTTCCAAGAGTTGGCTCCACTCGCCGCTTTGCAGGGAGGGATAATCTGGCCGCAACTGAAGATCGGCAAAACTCCACCAGCCGTCCAGGAGCCCAACCGTGATGTCCGCCCACCGCTGCTTCCCAGTAACCTCAACCAAAACGAGAACGCCATCGGGAGCAAGCAGAGTCTTCAACCTGGCGAGCGTTGCGGAGAGATCTGCAGTCGCATGAAGTACATTGACTGCGATCACGATCGAAAACTGATCGTTGATCCTCTGTTCATTTCCGTCCCGCTCAAGATCGAAAACCTGAGTGCGAAGAAATCCAGTGTCAGCGAAATGCTTCTGCGCACGCCGCACCAGCAGCGGGGATATGTCTGTGAAGAGATACTCCGCAGGTGCTTCGCCTGCAGCACCAAGAGCTTCCAGAACATATTGCGTTGTCGCTCCTGTGCCGCCCCCGACCTCGAGAATGCGTGTCGCCGCGCCACCACGTACGCGGACGATGCGGGCGACAGTATCGGCGAGCATTTGGTTATAGATGCGTGCTGGCACGGAATCCCGATAGAGGCCGGCCATCTCTTCACTCTGGCCCCGGGGAAAGACGAGTTCCCTGCTATCTGCTTGTCCCGTTAATACCTCTGACAAAGCCGCGCCGCAGCGGGAGACGAGATTGAGTTCGATTCTCCCAAACGGAAAACGCTGCACGAGTTCCGCGGACTGATTCGCCGCCGTCTTTGCCGGGGCCACTCCAAAACGAAATCCGTCGGCTTCCCGCTGAAGGCGACCCGTCTCTACTGCAATCTCCAGAAGTCTGTGCAGAAGCCGCTGGTGTTGAGGAACAATCCTCCAACGACGCTGCAGGATCTCTGCACTTAGCAGGCTTCCCGCCTCAGGCCAGCCTAGCTGGCAAAAGGCCTCGAGGACATAGGCCGCAGATAGCTCCTCAAGTTCGGCGAAGAAGTTGTTATATTCCACGATCGAGTCGTTGCCGCGGAGTTGTTCTATTCGTGCTTCGAGCTCGACTTCGGCTTGGTGAATCGCATCTTCCTGTCTGTCGCTCGTCGCTTGAACCTTTTGCCAGTCGAGCCGATACATCCACGAAGAAACATCTTCCGCTTTTCTGGCAATGTTCCGAAAACGCAGCCCGGCAATCTGAACGAGAGGAACGCCATCGGCATCGATCACAGTGACTTCGGCAATCAGGGTGTCGGCATCAACGCGACGCGTTACGACGTGACTCCAGCTCTGTTTGGCGGGGCTCCCGAATACCTCGATCCGGTCGATGCTCAGCGGAAGGTAGAGTTGCGTGTCGTCTTCGTCCGGTCCACTGGCTGTTGTGTCTGCCACCTGCAGGCAGGCATCCAGCCACCATGGAGTCAGCACCCAGTCGGCACCGTCGGTTTCTGTTACCGCAATCTCACCGAGCGCCTCGCCTGGACCTGTCCACACATTTTGGACGCCGTGGAAGCGATCGCCGAATGTAAGACCGCGCGACGCCAGTTGCGTGTAGAAAGCACTCCCTGCTTTCAGGTGCCGTAGACGATTGCGGATTTCGGGCAAGTCCAGCCGCTCTGGCAGCTCCCCTCTCTGCGGCGACAGCCACCCTTCGGAAACCCGCTTCCATTCTCCGTCTCCCTGTTCGGCGTAGAGACGGACCCGGTTTCGGCCGTTTGTCTCTTCTTCAACCACCGTCTGCGCTCGGCGCGCTCCCTCGATCGCCAGCGGAGCCTCCAGCACGACGTCCTCGAGCGCAGATCCGTGCCCCAGGGCTTCAGAGGCCGCTTCCAGCATGAGTTCGAGATGGCCTGTCGCGGGCAGCACAACCTGTCCTTCGACGCCATGCTCGCCGATCCAGCTCGTGGCACTTAGATTCGCTTCGTACTGTCCCCGGACGCCCGCCGAACGCATACGCCGGCCCAGCATCGGTCGGTCGGTTGCCACACCGCTTATCACATCCGGAAGTTCACGTGACGCGATCCAGTAGCGCTCCCGCTGAAATGGGTACGTTGGGAGTGCTACTTTCCGCAGGTCGCGCTCGCCCATCCTCTTCGGCCAGTCAATTGCCGCGCCTCGGACAAACGCTGCTGCGATCGCTGCAGTCGCACCAAGAACACCGATTTCGGAGTAATGACGCGCACCCACCTGCCCCCGATAGACTCCGTCTGTCGAGTTAGCCTCCAGCCAGCCGCGCAGCTTCTTCACCGCTTCCGGCTTCTTTTCCGCGATCACCGCCAGCCGTTCGCCAAAATCCGCCCGCCCGACCGCCGCCGTATGGCAGACATCGTTCCAGCCCGCGCTGCTCTGGGAAAGAAAGGTCTCGTAGCGCTCAGCAAGTTCACGGAGCGCCTCTTCCGTTCTCGCCGTCAGAACCAGAACATCTTCGTACGGCGCGGCTTCTTCTGTAGGCGCTTCCTGCCATCCTTCGACGACGACGTGAGCATTTGTTCCGCTGAAGCCAAAGGAGCTGACTCCTGCGATGCGCCGTTCATCGATTGGCTCCCACTCGCGTGCCTCTGTCACTACTTTCAACGGCAACTCGCTCCAGCGCACGTGATCGCTGGGACGCTCGCAGTTCAGCTGCCCTGGTATTACATTCTGCTGAAGTCCGAGAACCAGTTTGATCAGACCCGCCACTCCCGCTGCCGCTTCCAGATGACCGACATTCGTTTTGACCGATCCAATCAGAAGGTCCCGCTCGCGCGGTCGGCCTTCGCCGAAGACCACGCCCAGCGCCTCGGCCTCGATCGGATCTCCGAGAGCAGTTCCTGTGCCATGCGTCTCCACGTACCCCACTTGCCGTGCTTCGATTCCAGCGCGGCGATGCGCCTCTCGCAGCAGCCCCTGCTGGGCCAATCCGTTGGGTACGGTCAAACCGCTCGATGCTCCATCCTGGTTCACTGCCGAACCGAGGATCACCGCAAGAATTCGATCTCCGTTTCGTTCCGCCTCAGCCAACGGCTTCAGTACCACGACTCCGCAGCCTTCGCCCCGGACAAAACCATCTGCACCTGCGTCAAACGCTCGACATACACCGCGCTCCGAGAGCATACCGGCCTGGGCAAAGGCGACGGAGGGCTCATGAGAAAGAATGAGATTGACGCCGCCGGCCATGGCCATGCTGCATTCGCCACGACGAAGTGCCTCGCACGCCAGATGCACAGCGACCAGCGACGATGAGCACGCCGTGTCAATCGAGAGGGATGGGCCGTTCAGCCCGAGGACGTAAGAGATGCGTCCTGCTGCCACGCTCGCAGCGACTCCCGAGGCAAAGTGGGGATCGATTGCCCGGGCTTCTCCGTCCCTCAGCTGCAGTTGCGCGTAGTCGTGTGATGAAAGCCCTACGTAGACTCCGGTAGCTGACTGATAGAGATCGGACGGATCGATGCCAGCATTCTCCAGCGCCTCCCAACTGACTTCAAGGAGCAGCCGCTGCTGCGGATCCATTCCGATCGCTTCGCGAGGCGAAATCCCGAAGTGCCGCGGATCGAAGAGATCTACGTGCTTGAGGAGAGCTGCATAACGCGCCGCCTTCGGCAACGTCTTCCCGCGCAGAGAATCGGCCAGACGGAACTCCACTCCATCGCTTACCGCAGACCTCTTCTCGTACAGCAGCCTCCAGTAGCCATCGACCCCGTCTTCTCCACCAGGAATGCGGCAGCCCACACCCACGACCGCAATCGGAGCACTCCTTTTCTCTTCCAGTTCGTGGATGCGGGCCTGCGCTCGCTCAAGAGCGAGGAGTGCCTGCTTTAACGGAGAGAGCGTAGACGCCTTCCCTGGGGATGTGTGTGCTTGA
>Ga0210388_10001216_pt1 | contig 20288 bp, 15 predicted proteins | sample IncBWC19OmetaG_FD_155485 | JGI IMG/M metagenome (GOLD analysis project Ga0210388, IMG submission 155485) | Forest soil microbial communities from Barre Woods Harvard Forest LTER site, Petersham, Massachusetts, United States - Inc-BW-C-19-O ... | reverse complement strand
GTCGCGCCGCCGGAGCCTGCTGTCGCGCCGCCGGAGCCTGCTGTCGCGCCGCCGGAGCCCGCAGCCGCGCCACCCGAACCTGCACTGGCACCGCCGGAGCCCGCAGCCGCGCCCCCGGTGCCGGTGCCTGCTTGGCCTGCTGCCGCGCCGCCTTGACCTGCGCTCGACGTACCACCGGAGCCGGCGGTCCCGGGCGAACTATCGTCGCTGCTCGAGCAGCTCGGCGCGAGCGCCGTCAAAGAAACGAGGGCGATCACGGCCACAAGCGAGCTCGTATTGTATTTGAGTTTCATGGTTTACCTCTGCAGTAGTGTTTTTCGGAATCGGTCGCGGCGGTTCAATTCGCGGTAGCCGCGCGCGGCCCACCGCAATGCTTCGACGCCCGCCGACAGCAACAGAACCACCGCTCCGCCTGGTACCGGTACCAGCTCCGGGTGTCTATGCTCGAGAGTGGTCCCCGACGCACAATTATGGCCGCATCAGGTCGTGTCTGTAAAAATCTGGTGAAAATGGCCGAATCAACCGAAAGGCCAATACTCCAGCGGCCTCTCAGTCGAGCAAATCCGCCTCGCCGCGTGCTGTGGCATGCTCGGCGGCTGGAGCAAGAGAACGTGCGCATTCTGTATGGTGTCGTCGGCGAAGGCATGGGTCATGCGACGCGCAGCCGCGTCGTCTTGGAGCATTTGTTGCGTGCGGGGCACGAGGTGCGCGTGGTCGTGTCGGGACGCGCGCACCGCTTCTTGGTCGACCGCCTGACGGGTTACCCGAACGTGAGCATCGAGGAAATTCATGGCCTCACGCTCAGCTACTTCGGCAACGCGCTGGATCGCTCGAAGAGCTTGTTCGAAAATCTGCGCAAAGCTCCCAAAGGCATTCGCAAGAACGTCAAAGTTTACCGAAAGGTGGCCGAGAGCGGCTTTCTGCCGGAGCTCGTGATCAGTGATTTCGAGTCCTGGGCTGCGCTGTACGGTCTCAATCATCGCGTCCCGGTGGTCAGCATCGACAACATGCAGGTCATCAATCGTTGCCGCCACGACGAGAGCATCACGTCAGGCAAGGGTTTCGACTTCGATCTCGCGCGCGTGGCCGTGAAGATCAAGATGCCCGGCGCCTATCACTACCTCGTGACGAGCTTCTTCTTTCCGGAGGTCCGCAAGAAATACACCACGCTCGTGCCGCCGATTTTGCGCCCCGAGGTGGTCCAGGCCAAGCGCGAGCCCGGCGCTCACGTGCTCGTGTACCAAACGTCGCCCACCAATCAGAGCTTGGTCCCGACGCTGAAAAAACTGCCGTATCGCTTTCGCGTTTATGGCATGGGTCGAGAGGGGCAAGAGGGCAACGTGACCTTGTGCGGCTTCTCCGAGAGCGGGTTCCTGGAGGATTTGCGCACGGCGCGAGCCGCAGTTGCCGGAGGTGGCTTCAGTCTGTTGAGTGAGGCAGTGAGCTTGAAAGTGCCGCTTTTGTCCGTGCCAGTCGCGCATCAATACGAGCAAGAGCTCAACGCGCGCTACCTCGAAAAACTCGGCTATGGCGCTTGGGCACGCCGCTTGGAGCTCGAACCGTTGCTCCAGTTCTTGGATCGAGTCGACGGCTATCAGAAGACGCTCGAGAGCTACCCATCGCCTGACAACACCGTGCTCTTCCAATGCGTGGACGAGCTCATCGAGCGCGTTGCGCGTGGTGAGGCGCGCCCGATTCGGCTCGACGCCGAGGCGCCCGGCAAGTACGAGCTCGACGACCGCGCGTCAGCCTAGGTCACGCGCGGCGATCAGCGCGGCGTTGTAGCCGCACATGCCGTGTACGCCGGCGCCAGGGTGCGTGTAGCTCGAGCACAGGTACAACCCCTTGACCGGCGTTCGATAGCGAAAATACGGGAAAACCGGCCGAAATAGCAGCTGCTGATGCCAGGCGTTCGTCCCGCCGCCGAGATCGCCAGCGATCAAATTGGCGTTCATTGCTTCGAAGTCGGGCGGCGCGCTGACGTGCCGTTCCAGCACGCTCTGGCTAAAGCCTGGCGCCAACCCCTCGATGCGCGCGGTGACGCGATCTGCAAATGCCTGTTTGTGTCGAGCCCAGCCGCCCTCTGGGAATGACGGCACGCGCGAGTAGCAATACAGCGTGTGTTGTCCGAGTGGCGCGCGCGTCGGGTCGACCAAGCTCTGTTGGCCCATGACGAGGTACGGTTGTTCGGGAAGCTTGCCCGCGCGCACGTCACGCGTAAAGCGTGCGAGATCAGGTAAGCCTTCACAAGCATGCACGACCGCGCTTTCACGCGCCGCGGGCACCGCCCAGGGCACGCTGCCCGAGAGCGCGAAATCAACCTTGAACGTGCCAAAACCCTGCTTAAATGAGCGCATCTTGCGGAGCAGCCAGGACGGCACGTGCGCGGAGTCGAGCAGCTTCAGATACAGAGTCGGCGCCGCGGTGTCGGCGAGCACGCCGAGCTTTGCTCGAATTTCTTCGCCGTCTTCGAGCAACACCGCGGACGCACGTCCCCCGCGCACGACGACACGCGCGACCTGCGCACCGAGCCGCAAGCGCCCACCACGACCCTCGAGCAGCGTGACCATCGCATTCGTGATGCTCTGTGCGCCCCGTTTTGGAACCGCGTAGCCGCCGGTGGTGGCGGTCATGCCGAGCATGTAGCCAAGCGGCGCACTGAACCAATCTTCCGGACCCACGTCGACGTGCAGCCCTAGGCTCGGTAAGACGCGGCGCGCCGCCTCACTGCGAAACAGGTTTCTTGCAAGGCTGGCGGCGCTGCGCGCGAAGTACCACGCAATTTTGGCCAGGTTCGCCGGGCCCAAGCGCAACGCGGGCGCGAGCGACGGAAAGGGTCCGAGCAATGTCTTTAGCAGATCCGATTCCGTGCGCGCGTGGAACGCCGCGAGCTTGCGCCAAGCCTCGCCGTCCTTGGGCGTGCCGAAATGCGCCGCGCTCAGCTCCGGATCGCGAGCGATGCACGCGTGCGTGCCGTCCAGCGCGGGGTGACAGCTTTCGAACCGCGCATGCCCCCACTCGACGCCCGCTTGCTCCAACCCGAGCTCGCGAAATGCCGGGCTGGTCTTGCCGAACGGAAAGAACGCAGCGCCGACATCGTGCACGAAGCCAGGTCGCGTCAGCTCCTCCGAGCCGAGCGCACCGCCGGGACGCTTGCTGTTTGCCTCCAGCACCAGCACCCGAAAACCACGCTGAGCCAGTGCGTTGGCCGCCACGAGCCCATTGGGTCCGGAGCCGATCACGATCACGTCGGGGTCGCGCACCGACCGAAGACTACCTCTGACCCGGCGCCCGCCCAACCGTTTGTGGCGCGAGCTCGGGCTCACCTCGGGGCTCGTTTGCTCGTACTTCTTTCCATTCAAATTTAGACGCGCTATGAAGGGCTGTGCTTGCTCTCGGCGTCGACCCCGGCACTTTGCACCTCGGTTGGGGTGTCGTATCGCGTGAGGGCAACCGGCTTTGCCACGTCGCGCACGGTGTGATCCACCTGGACGGCCGCACGGCGATCGCCGATCGCCTGACGCGCATCGAGATCGAGCTGGGTGCGGTCATCGAGCGCCACCAGCCGGAAGTCGGCTCGGTGGAGAACCTTTTTTTCCATAAGGACGCGCAGGCTGCCGCCAAACTCGGGCACGCGCGTGGCGTCGTGCTGCTCCTCCTGGCCCGTGCAGGGATCGAGATTGCCGAGTATCCGCCCGCGCGCGTCAAAAAAACGATCGCGGGCTCAGGTCAGGCGGAGAAATCACAGGTCGCGTTGATGGTGCGCGCCATGCTCGCGCTCGACGCCCTGCCGCCCGCCGACGCGGCGGACGCGCTGGCGCTCGCGATCACCCATTTGCGCATCGGGGCGCTGATGCGCGCGCTTCGTCCGAGCGACAACGAGACTGAGAATCGCGTTTCGGCGAGCGGGCTGCGCGCGCTCTTGGGCAAGAAGCGGCGCACCCGCGTCGCCGGCCCCAAGTTGCCGAAGCTCTCGCGCATTCGTTGAGCGCGCGCGCCGTGTGGCAGCTTGCCCGCGGTGCACTGGGCCCACGCCCCAAGCAACCGAGCTCAGGCGTCGCGCACGGCCAAGGCGGCGAGCTTGGGAATGCCCGCGCGCGCGAGCTTGAGGTAGCGCGCGTCGAGCTCGACGCCGATGCTGGCGTACCCCACCGCGAGTGCGGCCGCGATCGTCGAGCCTCCGCCGAGGAACGGATCGAGGATCGTGCCGCGACCGAGCGGCAACGCCGCGCGCACGATCTGACGCATGAATGCCTGCGGTTTGAGCGACGGGTGAGCGGCGAGCCGGCGTTCCTCCGGGCGCGTGGGTGACGAGCGAATGACGTCCGTGAAGGGCAGCGCGTCCGACGGACGTCGCAGGCCGCCCGTGCCCCATTTCCGCAGGTTGTCCTGAACGCGCCCCTCGCAGGGTTTTCTGAATAGTCCCCACGGCTCCCACGCGGAGCGCGGCATCACCGTTACGTCGTTGAACTCGGTGTGGGCGTTCTTCGGACGATCTCCGCCGCGCAGGGTTTGCACCAGGCGAATCACTTCCCCGCGTTTCTCGAAGCCGGCTCGCAAGAGCGGGCCGTAAACCAGATGCGACAAGAGCGGGTGGCTGGCGATGAATAGGTGCCCGCCCGGCACGAGCACGGACAGCGCGCGCTCCGCGAACAGTGCGAAGAATTGCTCGAGCTCGTCTTGCTCAGCGCTCGTGAGCACGGTGAAGCGCGGCAACGGACTGCGTGGTGAGCCGTCGAGCGCCGGGGGAATGCGCCACACTCCGCCGCGCCCGCTGCGCAGCTTTCGTTTTTCGGGCTCCGAGTATTCGCGCAGACCATAAGGAGGATCGGTCACGATCGCTTCGATCGAGCTTGGCGCTCGCGCTTTCATCCATGCCAAGCAGTCGCCACGGTGCAGCTCGAAGTCCGCGCCCGAGCTGATTTGCGCCCGTTTGGCGCGAGCATTTTGCGGCGACATGCTTACAGTGTTCGTGGAATAGTGCCGTTTCGGCAAGCTTCGGAATTCGGGCAGCGTATGGAACGTCTGAATGATTGCAAGGCCCCGCGTAAGCTGCCATCTACCTGGTGCGCCAGCGGGGCTGGCTGACCGGGCCCGAGCCTGGCACTAAGGAAGAAAGCCATGATTCGCCGCTCTTTTCTGTTCGGATTTTTGGGTTTCGTCGCGCTTGCTGCGCCCGCCGGCTCGGCTTTCGCCGATGGCGCGGCGCCCGCGCCCAAGCCCGCCGTGCCGGCCAAGGGCGCGCCCGAGCTGACCGCCGAGCAGATCGCCGATCGCGTGCAGAGCTTCTACGACCGTTCGAAGACGTTCAAGGCCGGCTTCAAGCAGCAGTATCGCGTCCGCGCCTACGACAAGACCATCGACAGCCAAGGCAGCGTCGTGTTCGAGAAGCCCGGCAAAATGAGCTGGCGCTACACGAACAACGGCAACCGCGTCGTGTCCGACGGCAAGCTCGTCAAGGTGTATGAAAAAGAGAACAAGCAGATGTACGAGCAGCCGCTCGACAAGAGCCAATACCCTGCCGCGCTCTCGTTCTTGGTGGGCGGCGGCAATCTGAAGCAGTCCTTCAAGTTTACCAAGCGCGACGCCAAGCAGATGAGCTTCGAGGGTGGCTACGTGATCGTTGGCGACCCACTGGAAGCCTCCCCCTCGTATCAGTCGATCATTCTGTACGTGGACGCGAACACGTATCAGGTGCGGCGTGTCCTCTTGCTCGACGCGCAAGGCAACCGCAACCGGTTCGATTTTTTGAATCCCGAGATCAATACCAAGGCGCCCGGTGGCGAGTTCAACTTTACCCCGCCGCCTGGGACGCAGGTAATTCGGCCGTAGGTCGGAACGCGCCGCCGAAGGCTGGTCGCCTTGCGACGTGGCGCGTGACCATTTTCCAAATTTCAGTCGTCGACGGGCCGTTTTACGCATAAAAAAGCTCGCCTCGCGCTGATTTTCGGGGACGATGCGCCATGACTTGGGAGCTCCGCACGAGCCGTTGGGCGTCGCTTATGGGCCTCGGCGTGGCCGGGCTCGCGGCTCTGATGGCGTGGGTCGAGGTCACGCGTCTCTCGCTGTTCAAGCGCTTCAGCATCGACGAGTTTCAGTATGCGCACGCGGCCTGGCTCGTGCGGGACGGCAAATTGCCGTATCGCGATTTTTTCGAGTTTCACTTTCCGTTGCCGTATCTGAGCTACTCGTTTTTCGTGAACGATAGTCCAGCGAGCATCGCGCACTTGCGCTTGTTCATGCTCGCGGTGTTCGCCCTCACGAGCTTCGGGCTGTATCGCATCAATCGCGAGCTCGGGCCTGCTCTCGCGCTCACGGCGCCGATCGTCGCCGCGACGACGACGCCGTTCGTGTTTTTTGCGACCGAGATCCGCCCGGATGCCGTCGCGTTCGGCCTGTTCCTCTTCGCGCTATCGCTGCTTTTTCCGGCGCCGGTGGGGCGAGCGCGGGCGTTCGCGGTCGGCGTTTTGTGGCTGCTCGCGCTGTTCGCGACGCAAAAGGCGATCATCTACTCGGCGCCACTTGGCGCTGTGCTCTTGCTCAACGCTCTGCGGCGGCGCTCGCGCGCGCACCTGCTCGAGTCACTTGGCCACTTACTGTTGGGCTGTTTGCTGATTGCGCTCGGCATTGCGCTCTATTTCGCGGTGACTCACTCGGCGGGCGCTTGGTTTCAGCAAACCCTGGTCTGGGCGGCTTATCACGAGCGGCACTATCCCGGCTTTGCGTGGACGGTTTACGGAGTGCCCGCGTTCGAAAGCGCACTCGTCTTGTTCGGGCTGGGGCTGCTCGGAGCGGGCCGCAGTGTGCTCGCGCTCAAGCGGAGCGTCGAGCCGCTCGCGGAGCCTGATCTGATTTTGCTGCTCGTGCTGGCAAGCGCCCTTTTTTCCTTTGGCTTCGCGCGTGCGCCGTTTCCCTATGCGCTGTTGCCAGGGCTGGGCATGCTGTGCGCGTTCGTGCCGCGCGGCCTAGCCGCGCTCTTCGACGCGACTCGTCGCTTGCCCGAGCGCGCGCGGTTGCCGGGCGCGGTCCTGATCGTCGTCGGCCTGCTCTGGCTCGGGCCGCGCCTTGGCTTTGCAGAGGCGGAGCAGAAGCTCGCTACGAGCAACGCCTATCAGTACCGCGTGCTCGACGATCTGGCGCGTGTGACCAGCGTGACCGATCCGGTCTATGACAATTCCGGCGGTTTCGTGGCGCGGCCGCACGTTGGCTTTCGCTTCTACACGAGTGCGCTCGATCGCCAAGCGGAGGCGGCGGTACTTCCGATCAGTGTGCCGCGCGCGATTCGCGAGCAAGGCTGCACCGCGCTCTTGCTGGACGCTCGCTTCGGCGGCCTACCACCGGCGCTGATTCGCTACCTGACTCTGCACTTTCAGCCGTACGGCGCGGACTTGTGGCTGTGGGGGCAGCGCTTTGCGGCGAGCTCCACGGCCCCTACCTTCGAAGCCGTGCGCGACGCAGACTACTTCGTCGAGCCAGAAGGCGTCGCAACGAGCGGCAATTTCACGCTCGACGGCAACGTTGTCACGTCGAGCGTGTTCCATTTGAGCCGCGGTCTGCACCGCATTGCATACGCGGGCAGCGTCCGGCAGTTTTCCGTGCTCTGGCTACCCGCCGACCAGCAGCGCTATCGGCCCAAATATGGCCTGCGCCCCGCGTTCTCCTCGATATTCTGAAACTTTGGCGGTCATTTTCGTGGCCTAGCGCGCGCGGAAAAGCACTCCATCCGGCCGCAGTTAGGTGGCAGACTCCGCCCCATTCCTCATGTCCGCCCAGCCCACCATCATCTACACCAAGACCGACGAAGCGCCCGCGCTCGCCACCTATTCGCTGCTGCCGATCGTCCAGGCGTTCACCAAGCACAGCGGCATCAACGTCGAGAGCCGTGACATCTCGCTCGCTGGTCGCATCTTGGCCACGTTCTCGGACTTGCTGCCGACCGCTCAGCGCGTCCCGGACGCATTGGCGGAGCTTGGCGCGCTCACGCTGAAGCCGGAAGCGAACATCATCAAGCTGCCGAACATCAGCGCGTCGGTGCCGCAGTTGAAAGAAGCCATCGCCGAGCTGCAAGCGCACGGCTTTTCAGTTCCGGACTATCCGGAGGTGCCCAAGACCGACGCCGAGAAAGATGCCAAGGCGCGCTACGACCGCGTGAAGGGCTCGGCAGTGAACCCGGTCTTGCGCGAGGGTAACTCCGATCGGCGAGCGCCCAAGGCCGTGAAGGACTACGCGCGCAAGCACCCGCACTCGATGGGCAAGTGGGCCTCGGATTCGAAGACCACCGTGACCACGATGGGCAAGGATGATTTCTTCTCGAACGAGAAATCAGTCACGCTGGTCGCCGCGACGGACGCGAAGATCGAGTTTGTCGGCGCCGATGGCGCGGTCAAAGTGCTCAAAGAAAAAACGCCGCTCAAAGCGGGAGAGATCCTGGACGGCACCGTGCTGCGAAAGAGCGCGCTGCTCGCCTTCTATGAAACGCAACTCGCGCGCGCCAAGCGTGACGGCGTGTTGTTCTCGCTACACCTCAAGGCCACGATGATGAAGGTGTCGGACCCGGTCATTTTCGGGCTCGCGGTGCGGGTCTTCTTCAAGGACCTGTTCGAAAAGTATGGCGCCACGTTCGCCCAGCTCGGCGTCGATCTGAACAACGGCTTCGGGGACTTGGTGGAGAAGATCCAAACTCTGCCCAGCGACCAAAAAACGGCGATCGAGGCGGATATTCGAGCCGCGTACGCCGCGGGCCCCGGCCTCGCCTACGTGAATTCGGACAACGGCATCAGCAATCTGCACGTGCCGAGTGACGTCATCGTGGACGCCTCGATGCCCGCGCTGATCCGCGCTGGCGGTAAGATGTACGACGCGCAAGGCAAGCTCGCCGACACGCTCGCCCTCATTCCGGACAGCAGCTACGCCGGCGTGTACCAAACCACGATTGAATTTTGCAAAAAGCACGGCGCGTTCGATCCGAAGACCATGGGCTCCGTGCCAAACGTCGGACTCATGGCGCAGGCTGCCGAGGAATACGGCTCGCACAACAAGACGTTCATCGCACAGGGCAAGGGCAGCATTCGCGTCACGGACAGCGCTGGCAAAGTCTTGCTCGAGCACACGGTGGAGGAAGGCGACATCTGGCGCGCGTGCCAAACCAAGGACGCACCGGTGCAGGATTGGGTGAAGCTCGCCGTGAGTCGTGCGCGCCTGAGTGCTACGCCCGCGGTGTTTTGGCTCGACGCGAAGCGCGCGCATGACTCGCAGATTCTGGCGAAGGTCGAGAAGTACTTGGCCGAGCACGACACCAAAGGGCTCGACATTCGCGTCTTACCGCCGGCTCAAGCGACCGAATTTACGCTCGAACGGCTGAAGGCGGGTAAGGATACGATTTCGGTCACCGGCAACGTCTTGCGGGATTACCTGACGGACTTGTTCCCTATCCTCGAGGTGGGCACGAGCGCGAAGATGCTCTCCATCGTGCCCTTGATGAACGGGGGCGGCTTGTTCGAGACGGGCGCTGGTGGCTCCGCGCCGAAGCATGTCGAGCAATTCACCGAGGAGGACTACTTGCGCTGGGACTCGCTCGGCGAGTTCTTCGCGCTGGCGGCGTCATTCGAGCACTTGGGCATCACGTTCAAACATGACAAGGCCAAGGTCCTGGCTGAAACGCTCGACGCGGCGAACGGCAAGTTCCTCGAGAACGACAAGTCTCCGTCGCGCAAGGTGGGCGGCATCGACAACCGTGGTAGCCATTTTTACCTCGCGCTGTATTGGGCGCAGGCGCTCGCCGAACAGAGCAAAGACGCCGACCTGAAGGGCTTGTTCACGCCGGTGGCAGAGAAGCTCAGTGCGGCAGAGGATACGATCGTAAAAGAGCTGCTCGCCGTGCAGGGCAAGCCAGTGGACATCGGCGGTTACTATCAGCCGGACGAGGCCAAGGCTTCAGCAGCGCTCCGTCCAAGCAAGACACTGAACGCCATTTTGGCGACGCTTTGAGGCGCCCAAGAGCTTTGGCGCTTCTTCGGTGAGCCCAAAAATAGCGGACGCGCTCGGTGTGCGGACTAAACGCGTCGCGAGCTGAGCGTCCCCGCTTCATCCACGTGCACGTAGGGCCGGCTCTGTCCGGAGTAACCGAACGAGCCGGAATTGGCGTAGCCCGGGACCTGATCGACTTGGTGCGTGTGCCCGAAAATCACCGCCTCTGCGCCCGTCAATTCACGCACGCGCTGCGCCGCCGCACGAAGGCGCTCGACGGGTAGGTCTTCGTAGCGGTTGCCCGTGCGTTGCACGGACTGAATCAAATATAGACCAGCAAGGAGTCCGGCCATGCCAGCGGCGCGGCTCTTCCAGGCGAGATATGCCGCTGCGCTGAGCAGCAGGCTTCCAGTCGCGAACACGCGATCGAAGTACAAGCGCATGAAGGTTCTTCGAAAATCGCGATGAGTGGGCACCGCGCCTGACTCCAAGAGCGCGTGGAGCACGGCCGGACTGAGCTCGACGAGCTCGGCGAAGCCTTCGAGCGCGAGCTGGCCGGTGGCGTGCTCGGCGTCGAACCGGTCTCGTTGCCGCGTCTCCTTGCACAAGCCTGCGGCGACTTGGAACCATTCTGCGATGATCAATGGCGTGCGCGCGCCGTACACGCGAAAGGCCTTGGCGATGCCAGCGAGCGGCGTCGTGTCGTGCGCGTGCGAAAAATGGTACGCGCCGCTGGGTCGCACGAAGCGGCGCGTGATCGCGATGCCGAGCGGCTCGGTCTCGGGTGACCACTCCGCGAGCGGATGCGCGGGCGCGTTATCCGGGTCGTAGAAGTGGCCATGCTCGATATGCACCTGCGCGCGGCGCACGAACCAGGGTGCGATCTCGAGCGCTGCATTCGGCAGAAGCTCGAGTTTTTGCAGCAGTGCTTCACGGACCCCCCCAGCCATCAAGCCCGCGTCGTGGTTCCCAGCCAGGAAGGTCAGGCGATTGCCGCTCGATACGTGTGTGCGAAGCGCTGCTTTCAAATCAGGGAATGCGTCGATCAGCGCGGAGATCGCCGCGACCGCTGAGCGGCCGGGAGCCTCCCACGACAGATTGAAGACGTCACCCGCTAGGATGAGCTCGTGATTCGGCGCACTCTGCAGCACGCTCGCGAGATCGCGCACGGTGCCTGCCGAGGCGTCAGCCGACAAATGCAGATCACTGGCGACGATGAGCGGCTGCATGGTGATTGCGAATGAATGAACCCGAGCCTAGCATCGTCAATACTCGCTACGACGCGCCGCGACTGCGGGTGTGGCACTGTGCGGCGCTCGGCGGGTGGAGAGATCGTGACAAATTGCCCTTGAAAATCGGCGATTTTCCGATAGACGAGAGGCTCAAATGGTTCTTGGTGGACGCCTCGGTACGTGTATGCTCTCGCCTATGCAGAAGGCTTTGGAACGTATCACCCTCGAGACCGAGAAGCTCGTGGGCAAAGCCGTCAACCGGGTTTGGCCGCTCTATCAGAAGTACAACGAGCGTTTTCCCGGTGGCCGCATGCAACCCAAATGGGCGCCCGCGCCGCTCCTGCGCAAGGAAGAGCGAACCAAGCCGCAGCTCGGTTGGCCGCGCCGCACCGACTCACTCTGCCCGCGTTGCGTGAAAGAAGTGCGAGACGCCGTGCTCTCGGGTGCGGAGGATCTGCGCTCGTTCGTGGAGGGAAACCCCGGCGAGATCAAAGCGGACATCCTGGAGCGTGACGGCCAGGTCCTGATGGTCAAGACGTGCCCAAAGCACGGCGAGTTCGAGGACGTCATGAGCATGGATCCGGCGTTCATGGCGCGCATCGAAAGCCTGTTTCCAGGGCGGGACTTCGAAGCGCCCAAGACGGCGTTGCGCAACCATGGCAGCTCGACCATCAAATACGGCCGCGGCTCCGTGCTCACGGTCGACCTGACCAACCGCTGCAACATGATGTGCGATCCGTGTTTCATGGACGCGAATCAGGTTGGGTTCGTGCACGAGCTCGAATGGTCGGACATCAAACAGATTCTGGACGACAGCCTGGCCATCAAGCCACGCCGTCAGCTCAGCGTGCAATTCTCCGGAGGCGAACCGACACTCAGTCCGTTCTTCCTGGAGTCCATCAAGTACGCCCGTGACGTGGGCTACTTCTGCGTGCAGTGCGCCAGCAACGGCGTGAAATTCGCGCAAGACCTGCAGTTTTGTCACGCCGCCAAGAAGGCGGGGCTACGGCTCTGCTACCTGCAATTCGACGGCGTCACGAACGAGGCCAACAGCCACCGCAAAGTCGGCAATCTGTTCGACGTGAAGTTACGCGCGATCGAGAATTTGGCTAGTGCCGGGATCGACGTCGTGCTCGTCGTGACGGTCGTCAACGGCGTCAACAACGAGCAAGTCGGGCCGATCGTGAAGTTTGCCATCGACAACGCCGACAAGGTGACGGTCGTGTCGTTCCAGCCCGTCAGTTTTACGGGCCGTGATGAGGACATCGACGACGCGCGCCGTCAGCGTGAACGTTACACGCTCAGCCACCTGGTGCATGATCTGCATGGTCAGCTCGGCGTGACGGAACCAATGCGGGACTGGTTTCCGCTGTCGGCCATGAACCCCTTCAGCGACGTGGTCGATCTAATGCTCGGGCAAAGCGCGGAATTTGGCGCGCTCAAGTGCGGCTGTCACCCAAACTGCGGCATCGGCACGGCGCTCTTGGTGAACAAGAGGACCAAGCAGATGGTCCCGGTCTCGCAGTTCTTGAATCTCGACCAGGTCCTGCTCGACTTACAAGGCATCGCGGATGCCGGGCAGAGCCGCAAGCAGACCATGACGGGCATCGCACTCTCGCTGCTGCGCAACTTCGACGCCGACAAGGCGCCTCCCGGTTACAGTTTTACCGAGTTCGCTCGCCAATTCCTCAGTCAGATCGGCGCGACCGGTTCGAAAGTAGGCGAGAGTGAAGGGGACGCGCACAAATTCGAGTGGCGCTTTCTGTTCGTCGCCGGGATGTGGTTTCAGGATCTATTCAACTACGACTTCCGGCGCACGGAGATGTGCATCATCCCGTACGGCACGCAGATGGGAGAGATCTCGTTCTGCGCATACAACACTGGCGTCGGCTTCCGGCAGATCATCGAGAAGATGAAGAAAACGGCCACCGTGGCCGAGTGGTACAAGACGCACGGACGGCATCCGGTCTACGCCAAGAACCAGCACCTGCCACTGCCGGACAGCCCGCTCAGCGTCGTGTTGCGGCCCTTCGATGCGGCGCACGCGACTCAGACATCCGGCCCCGACGCAGCCGCCGACGGCCGTCGCCGCCTGCGGCTCGTGTCCTGAGAAATGATCTCGGGTGCCGCGCTGTGAGCCGCGAGCCCGGCGAAAACGAAGCAAAAACTAGAAATCGGCGAGAGGCGCCGCCGGTTGGGATATGTTGACTAGCTATGACGCCTTCCGAGAAAAACATCGTTAGATCTCTGGTCGCCGTGGCTTGGGCGGACGGCACGGTCAAGGAGCCGGAGATCGGCATGATCGACAGCTTGCTCTGGGCTTTCGGCGCGAGTGACGAAGACGAAGCCGAGATCAAGGAATTTGCCAAGAAGAAGCGCACGATCAAGGACGACGTGCCGCTCGATGCGCTCGAGCCCGCCGATCGCGAGCTCCTGCTGGCTCACGCTGCGCTGCTCACGCACGCGGACGGCAAACAAACCAAAGCCGAAGAGAAGGTGCTCAAGGATCTGGGCGAGCACCTCGGGTTCAGCGCCGCACAGGCTCGTCCGATTATCGAGCACGCCAAAGAACGCGCCGACAAGGCCGCGGGCGGCTAGAAGCGCCTAGCTCGGCGATCTACCGGACCGTCGAACGGCGGCGTCTGCATGTGTCCGAAGTCGCAACACCGCACGCCGATCAAGGTGCGTCGAAGCGTGTCAGCAAGCTCCGCGCTGCCAGCGACGGCACAAGTCGTTACGAGTGAAGAGAAGCCGGAGATGCTGCCAAGCAGGTCGCTGGTCGGTAGCACGTGCAGGTTGCGCCCGACCGGGGGCAGCAAAAATACGCTACTCGTGCCGGCGCTGACGAAGCCGAGCCCAGCCGAGAAAATCTCGCCCGCGTAGCTCGCCGTGTCGCGATAGGCCGTAATTTCCGCGGCTTCTTCTGGGTCGAGGTGCCCGCGCGGGATGCGGGTCTCGAGCGCCGAAAGCTCGACCGCGAGCGCCTGCGCCACTTCACGCGCAAATTCAGGACTACCCGTCAACAGCAGGACGCGCGGGCTCAGGCAGCCGCGCTGATCGAAGAGCGCGACCTCCTCTGCCAGCTTTGGCAAGAGGCCAGCAAGCTCGGTGTCGGACGGCTGCCGGTCGAGCACCGCGATGCCGAAGCCGGAACCATGGGCGTGAAGGACGACGCCCGGAGGGAGCCGTTCAGCCAGAGCTCGCAACGTGTCATCACTGCCGTAGGCCCAAAGCTGATCGCCCGCTGCGGGCGAAAGCTCAGGCTTCAGTTGGAACGACTCCGGCGCGCCTTCCAGCAGTAGCTCGGCCATTTCCGGTTCTCGCCGCGATGGCCGTACGGTCACGGTTGGGGCCGACGCGAGCGCGAGCGCGAGCGCGCGGTGCGCCGCGACGAAGACGTTGGCCGAGAGCAGCACATGAGCTTGCGCTGAGGGCGCGGTCGAGTCGATGAGGGCGGTGAGCTCGGCTTCGCTCGGTCGACACTCGAGGCAGCGTTCCAATGCAAAATTGACGCCCTGCGCAGATAGCCCGGTCGATGAAATGAGGCGTTCCCGGGCGCGCCGACCGAACGGGCTCGCGGGGTCCGCGATCGCGCGTGCTGATTCGAGCAGCGGCTCGATCCGCGCTCGTCGAGCGCGCCGGGCCGAGTCAATCATGGTGTCGAGTCGCCAAGAATTCTTCGATCGCGAGCGAACAGCCGCGCGGGGTTGCTCCCGGAGCGCGGCCGAGTAGCTCGATCCCGCCATTCGAGCGTCGGACTCGGTCTTGAGTCTGAATGGCGACTGCAGAGTCGACGTTCCCCAAATCGAGGATACGCGCGATGCCCACTTCTCCCTCGGCGACCGGCTCGAGTCCGACGGGATCGACTGGGATGACTTGCAGCCAGGGGGGTTCGAAGTAGATGCCGGGCGCGCCGCGTCGTTCGGCGTGCAGCGCCGAGCCGGGCAAGCTTGCTTCATACAGCTGGCTGGTGAGCTCGGTCATGCCGTATTCACTGACCACTTGGCTTTCTGGAATAGCGAAGGTCACCGCTACCGAGTGACGCAGCTCGTCGGGCGCGACCTCGCGGGTTTTCCCCTTGAAACCGCCGGTTTGCATGACCACGGTGTGCTCCGGGCTGCTCACCTGACGGCCGTTCAAAGTGTCGAGCAACGCGACCAACGCGAAGGACGTCGCTAGGATGAGCAGAGATTCGCCCGCGTCGAGCGCGGCTCTGCCGGCGCGCTCGAGCGCCGCGACGTTCACGCCGCGTTCGTCGATCAGCCAACGCTCGGGGAGACGCGCGTCGACCTCCGAATGTTCGAAGTCGAGCATGAACAAAGACATCATGTAACCGAGCGATGAGCTCGGTGGGTCGTCGAGGCGCGGCGCGAGCGCTACGACGCGTCGCGGTCTGGGGTCTCCGAGCAACGCCGAACGACCAAAGCGTAGCGCCAATGTTCGGTACGTGTCGACGTTGCGCAACGCGTGAATCCCTCGCGAGTTGCCCGTGGTCCCGCTCGTCGCGAAACGCACACAATCTTCTGCCTCAGGATGCGTCGCCACGCGCGTCAGGCGGAAGGCATCACACGGCACCCCGGGGATCTCCTCGGCCGCGCGGAGCGGCGCCGTGCGACGCGCCAGCAAGCGCGCGAAGCCGGGTGAGAATTCGCGCTGAAAATCGGCAATTTCTAGGGCTAAATCAACGAATGACAGATCCCTCGCGCCGCCGGCGAATTGGCGCACTTTGCGGTGTAGCGCGTCCGAGCGTTGCGCCCGATTCATGAGCCGAGCACTCCGATCGAGCTCTCCAACGCGTCGCAGAAACCGTCGAGCAGCGACTCACTGAGCGTTAGGGGCGGCGTCAGTACCAACACCTCGCGACGACCACCGCCGGTCGAGGTGATGTATCCGCGCTCGAGCAGGCGCGACGCGAGCAGTGAGGCGCGATCGGGACCGAGTCCCAGATCAATGGCGACCATGAGCCCAGAGCCGCGCGTCACGAGCTTCGGAAAGCGTGCCAGCCGCGTTTCGAGGAGCCTGAGAAAGCGTGTGCCGACCTGCGCGGCACGCTCCGGCAAGTGTTCGCGCGAGAGCACGTCCAACGTGGCAAGGCTCGTTGCACAGGCCAGTGCGGAGCCGGCGAAAGTGGAGGTGTGCACGACCTCGGCGTCACGTTGCCAGGCCTGCAACACCTCGCCGCGGCCGACGACGGCGCTCATGGGAAGCCCGCCGCCCAGCCCCTTGCCGAGGCAAACGAGGTCGGGCGTGAAGTCCGAACGCGCAGAAAACACCAGCTTTCCGGAGCGACCGAGGCCGGTCCAGATCTCGTCTGCGATCACGAGGGCTCCGAATTCGCGCGCCAGTTTGCCGAGCTCCGGCAGAAATTCGGATGGTGGAACGAGCACGCCACCACGGCCCAAGATCGGCTCTACCAAAATAGCGCCGACCGGCGCCGCGACGAGCGCAGAACGCGCGTGCGTGAGCACGCTGTCGAGATCGCCATCGCGGCTCGGGTAGTCGACGAACGTGACGTGGGGATTGAGCTGCGCGGCGAACGGCTCGCGATAGCTCTCTCTCAATCCGCACGCAGCAAGCGGCGCATGACTCAGACCATGATACGCCCCCGAGAACGCCAGCACGCCCGGCTTGTTGGTGTACAGTAGCGCGCTCTTTAGTGCGGCGGTCACCGCATCAGCTCCGGACTGTCCGAGAATGACGCGAGCACTCGGGTCTGGGTGCAGTTGCGCGAGCCGTTCGCACAGAGCGATTTTGGCATCAGCAGGGAACACGTCGCCGAGTGCGAGCAGCAGGCGCTGGGCCTGAAATTCCAGCACCCGCAACACGTTCGGATGGCTGTGCCCGAGCAACATCGCGCCAAAGCCCGCCGCGAGATCGACGTAGCGATTCGAGTCGACGTCGATCACGTTCGAGCCCTTGGCGCTCGCATACACGATGCCGCTCGGTGGCGCGCGTAGGTCGCCTGGCTTATTCCGCTGCTTAGGACCCATGGGCGCCGCCCGGTGCGCGTGCCGCACCAGCCAACTCCGCGAAGCGGGCCCGGGTGGGCGACTCACGATCTTCGGCTCGTCCTGACCGGGGTCGACCTCTAGAGGCGGCGGGATCTCACTGAAGCTCATGCGTCGGTGTTGCGCACTACCACGGATCTTACGGCGTTTCAGCGTACGAGCGGGCGAAAGTGCAGAACTCGTCGTCAGTGCACAATCCTTGCGCGCTTCGGACGCTCGACGTTCGTCGTCGCTGAGTGTCTGGAGCCACTCGTGGATCGCGATACGCGCCCGTCGATCGGAGTTGAAATACGATGTCGCTCGAGTAGGTTTCGCGGTCGAGATCAGCACTGCCTTCGGAGAATGAGATGCGTCACCGACTCACAGGGCTCGCTTGCATCATCGCGTGCAGAGTCACTCTTGCGTGTTCACTCGCCTCCAATGAATCGAGCTCCACGCTCGCCAGTGGCGGCGCAAGCGCGACCACTGGCGGTGTGACCGGCAGCGCGGGCTTCGTCAGCACCCAAGCTGGCAACGGAGCGAGCGTAGGCCTCGCCGGCAATGCGAACAGCGGCGGAGCAGCGGGCGTTGCGAGCGTCGGGCAAGCAGGGTCTGGCGGCGGCTCGACTAGCGACGGGGGGGGTGCGGGCATGTCGATCGGTGGCAGCGCCGGCGTGAGCGGCACTGGAGGCTCGGGCGGCAGCTCGGGGCCTTTCAAGGTCTTCATGATCGCTTCGACCGCGCCCGAGCACACGCCGATGAGCAACGCCGCGGTGCCCGTGATTCAAGCCCTCGGCGCAGCAAACAATTTCACGGTCGACTCGACCAGTGACACGAGCTTGATGACCGACGAGAACTTGTCGCATTACCAAGTCTTCGTGCAGATGCAGCTCGGTTCGTTCGAGATGCCGCCGACGGCGCAAGCCGCGCTGCAGAAGTTCATCGAGCAAGGTAAGGGCTGGGTCGGCGTGCACGCCGCAGGTTTGACCGGTATTCAATTCATCGAGGACGTCAACGGAGACATCATTGGGGACTTGAAATACTGGCCCTGGTACACGACGTTCGTCGGTGGTGACGCGAATTTCGTGTGGAGCACTCACCCAGCCTTGCAAGAGGGCACGCTGGACGTCGAAGACCGTACGCACCCCACGACCAAGAACCTGCCCGCCTCCTTCCAGCTCAAGGATGAGTGGTACGAGTGGCAGGAGAATCCGCGGCCGTACGTGCACGTCCTTTGTACCGCGGACGAATCCACGTACACGCCCGTCCACCGCCAGGGCGATCACCCGATCGTGTGGACGAATCCGCTGTATCCGCACACGATCTACATCGGTGTAGGGCACGACGTGTCGTCGCTCAGCAACCCGAACTACGTCACCCTGTTGCGGGATTCGATCTTGTGGACGGCGGGGCGTTGAGCGCGCGATCGAGCACGGCGGAGCGGCGCGACGCCACTCCGCATGTCAGGAACAGACTCGGTTTCGGCCGCTGCGCTTGGCTTGATACAGCTTTTCATCGGCGCGCTGAATCAGATCCGTGGCTGCCTTGTCGTCTTGCAACAGCGCGCAGCCGATGCTGATCGTGACCGGAATTTGCTCGCCTTGGAAGGTGAAGCCGTGACTGCCCACGCGGCCACGCAGGATCTCCGCGAGCGAAACCGCGCCAGCCAGCGAGGTCTCCGGCAGTACGATCACGAATTCCTCACCGCCATAGCGGGCAAACACTTCGTCCCGGCGAATACGGTCTTGCACGATTCGAGCGAGCTCACGCAGCACGTGGTCGCCAGCGAGGTGACCGTACTGGTCGTTGATGCGCTTGAAAGAGTCGATGTCGAACATCAACACGCTCAGATCGCGTTCGTAGCGACGAGCTCGGATGAGTTCCTTCTCGAGCGCCTCGAACAAGTACCGCTTGTTGTGGATTTGGGTCAGCCCATCCACGATCGTCATGCGATAGATTTCTTCGTGGTACTTCGCTTCGGCGTCGGCGCCGGACAAGAACTTCAGGATCGAAGGGCCGACCTTGATCCGGTCGCCGTTGTTGAGCAGCGCCTCGCGGGCGATTTGCTCTTCATTCAGGTAGGTGCCGTTGGTCGAGCCGTCGTCGACTGCGTACCAAGCGCTGGTTCGACGCTCGAAGTGTGCATGGCGCCGCGAGACAGAATCCCCCTCCAAGACGATGTGATTGTCGGCGCCACGACCGACACGAAGTGGGCTGCGGTCGAGCACGAAGCGCTTGCCGAGCAAACCGGGCTCGGCCGTGTAGATCACCACCAAGCAGTCGTTGCTCGGTGCGTCGTCGGGCGGCGGCGCCTGCACGACCTGGGTGACTCTAGTTTTTTCGTCGTATTCGCTCACGAAACGCGGCCTCTCGCGCGCAACTTCAGCCTAGTCGGAAAATTGTCCGGCGAGAGTCGCCGCTAGCGGCCCTCGGGTATTGCGCCCGCACAAGGCGTGGTGTGACGGCAGCTATCCGAAGTGATTTCCATGTGATTCCCGAACACTCCAACTTAGCTTGGGGCAGAAGTTTACGTCAAGCCAGCCGTCTCGAGGGTCCGGTCGTGCTCGAACCCAGCGAGCGAACGTAACCTTGGGTCACGTTCGCCAAGCCCGAGCGCGGCCGAGCACGGCCTTGTATCCCGTCAACAAGCTCCAGACCCGCCCTGAGTCGGCGCGGATACTACATCCGCGGTTTTGCTTTGGTAGTCCTTTTCTCGAGGCGATTCGTGGTTTTGCTGCCGGTTTGTCTTCCGTGCTTGGCAATTGTCAATACGGCTGGAGTTGGCCGCGACGCTGCCCGCGTGTCGTGGCGGACGTGCGCGAGCAGCACGCCGTGACGGGGGGCTTCCGCCCGCGCGGAATCCCCTGTGCGCTGGCGGTTGTCTCAATTCTGGGCAGGCGGCGAGTACAGGGTCAGCCGAAACGCACGAAGGCGAGCTCCACGCGGAGCTCGCCTTCACTTGCAGGGGGACCGTTGCAAAACAGCTCACCCCCAGCCACCTCTGGTGGTCGCGCTCAGCGTGTCATCGTTACTTTGGACAAGCCGCGTGGTTGGTCCGGGTTCTGACCAGAGGCCACCGCGAGCGCTCCCGCAAAGAGCTGAC
>Ga0210388_10001215_pt1 | contig 20289 bp, 12 predicted proteins | sample IncBWC19OmetaG_FD_155485 | JGI IMG/M metagenome (GOLD analysis project Ga0210388, IMG submission 155485) | Forest soil microbial communities from Barre Woods Harvard Forest LTER site, Petersham, Massachusetts, United States - Inc-BW-C-19-O ... | reverse complement strand
AAGAACTCGCCAGCCAAATGAAAAATCTCGGCGGCACCATCCCAGGAATTTCAGGAATGAAAATCCCCGGTTTGTTCTAAGCCGCTCAGCGATTCAAACGCCTTGTCGTTGCGCTTCTCCACTTGCTCTCTTGCTCCTGATCCGCATTTCTATTTCACGTATTGGCCGTTGTGGACCTCGTATTCGACGTGGAACTGTTTTTGCTCTTTGCGATTCTCCCAATGCTCTTCGGCGATGAGGCGATTGACTTGGTCGAGGCGCTCGGAGGGGAGTGGGTGCGAGCGGAAGTAGCCGGTCAAACTTTGAATCGCTAGTTCGGACAATTCTTCTTCGGGGCTTTGCGCGTGGATGATGTATTCGTTGCAGAGCTTGGCTAGGCGCGTAAAAATATCGACCGCTCCGTACGGCGAGTAGCCGGACTCGACTGCCAGGCGGACGCCTTCGCGATCGGCTTCGAACTCTTCGTCTTTGTGATAGCCGGCTTGCCAAAACTCCAGGGGGGTTCGCAGCAATTGGCCCATAAGTTCGAGATTTGCATTTTTTAGCTTGGCTTCGATCTGCATGCGTTCGACGCAGTGATAGTGATCGATATGCTCGACTTCGTGCGCGAGAATAATGGCTAACTCGTCTTCGGTTTCCATTTGATCGAGCATGCCTTCTCCAATATAAACAGGGCCGCCCGGCAGCGAGAAGGCGTTGATCATGTTGTGATCCGGGAGAACATAAAAGAAATAAGCAAGGTGCCGGTGCGCGTGAGCGGCAACTCTTCCTCCGACACGGCGAACATATTTTTCCAATGCTTCTTCTTCAGGCGTTAGCTTACGCTGCTGGGTGGCGTAGCGTTCCGAAAGTTCTCTGCCGATGGCGATTTCTTGTTCATCGCTGAGCCGCGTGAAATGCATGGGGATTCGAGTGAGGTCGCGTTGCGTGTCTGCAGCCAAATTCAAGATGGCGTTTGCCGATACGGGAGGAGATTTGGCGCGCCGCTGGCTCCAATAGAGACCGGCGAGAGAGACGCCGAGGACGGCGAAGAAAATTATGAAGACGATGGCGCGCTTCATCGGTGATGCTCGAAAGTCTCTCTGAGTCGCGTGTGGAGCAGTGCAACAGCCACGAGAACGCAGCCCACGATTGCAACCGTGAGCCCCCTCTCAAACAATGTCTGCCGCCAAAAGTCCATCGCGGCTATTTTTGCGACGCAGAGCAGCAACAGTGCGTATCCCGCGAGACGGTAGCTGTGTTCCTTGAACAGATAGGAAAGCAAAACGATGCACAGTCCTTCGAGACCCCAGGAGGCAGTAACCCACTCGGCTTGCATTTTCAGCGCAAACATCGTGGCAATTAAAATTACGGGAACAAAAAACTGGAGTTGCTCGGGTCGCGCGACTAGCGCGGTGGTAATTTTTTTCCAGCGGCTGGCGTTGGCGGGCGGCGCGTATCGGCCGCGCAAGGCAAACGCAAAGTAAAGGGTCACGAGCAGAATGGCGGAAGCGCTTCCGACAACGATGTAGCGGCCTTGCCAGGTTCCCTGATTGAAATATCCTCCACCGAAAAGGTTATGGGCCATACCGCGCGCGAAAGTTCCCAGTGTGAGAAGAATTCCCTGGTGGAGAAAAATGGGGCGATCGAGCGCCCAAGCAGCGGCGAAGAGAATCAGCGCGATCGCGGCATAAGAAGTGACTACCCATTCTGGCGGAAACTGAAAATAGAAGAGGGCGGCGAGCGTGGCCGTTCCGAGATAGGCGAGGAACGAATCAAAACGGAAGCGGTGATCGCCCGCGGTGTTTTCTTCCTGCACGGAGAGCTGCGCGTAAACGAAAAAGAAAATCAGTATGAGCGGGACGACAGTGATCATGCGGTCGCTCAAGAGGACGCCCGGATCACCAGCGGCAAGATTCGCGAAGAAAATGCGGGCAAAGGCAGCGGTGAAGGCGACGTAGGACTGATAACGGAATTGCGCGATTTTGCGGAGCAGTCCGTATTCGAAAAGGACGAGGGCAAATGCAGCGAGGCCGACGGCGATGCTTAACGGCCTCAGTTCGCGCCAGAGAAGCAGAGAGACGATCAGGGATGCAGACCAAGAATAGATGTGATGGAAGTCGCGGGCGCGCCACTCCTCGGGCATGCGGACGAGGCGCGACATGGCGTAGAAAACTACGGCGACGATGGAGAGCGAGAGAAGGCGGACGCTAAGGCCGTGCCAGGTGTCCGTGACGTACATGTTGAACCAGATGCTGCGAATCATGGTGAGCACGGCGAGAGCGTGCGCCTGCCAACGCAAGTCGTCGAGCTTGAAACGGCGATCGACGGCAGCGAGAGCGAAGGCGAAGAGCGCCCAGAAAGCGGCGAGCCAACCGGTGGAGCATTCGTACCACATCAAAAGAGCGAGAAGAGATGTAGCGGCGGTGGTGTGCAGGTACGCCGAGGGGAGAGCGTAGGGTGCGTCCGCAGCTGTTGCTTTGCGTGAGATCGCATAAAGCCCGGCAGCGACAATCGAAACCGTAAGAATGCGAACGCTGAAATTTCCGTAGTAGGTGGTCAGGTGATAGTTGTAGTCGAAGGTGCGTGCGACGGCGACGATGGCAAAGAGATGCTCCTGAAAGCCAAGATGCGGAAGATTCCAGCGGCGTCCGACGAGCGCGAGGATGATTCCGGCGGCAAGGAAGAAAACCGCCATCCAGCCATGCGGCGCTTCGCCGAAAATGAGTAGGCCGACGAAAAGCGCAGCGACCCAGGTGTAGGCATTGCGGACGACATATTCAAATTCTTCGAGAGCGTCGGCGGCGATTTTGGCGAGGATGTAAGCGCCGGCGATGACGAGACTTACGGTGAAAAGGCGCAAGGAAACGCCGCGCCACAGCGGCTCGCGCAAATTCAAATTGAAAGTGTAGGTGCGCAGAAAAGCGGCGAGAGCGACGACATTGGCCTGCCAGGCGAGTTGGCGGTAATGAATCCAGCGCGTTGATAGCGCGAGTAAAACGGCGAAAACGATCCAGCCAACGGCGATCCACGGGGCGAGCAGGGCCTCTTCGAGGATCCAAACCATTACGCCTGCGGCAATCCAAGTGTAGGCGACGCGGGCGATTTCCGCGTGTCGCGCGTTTTCTACGCCAAGCCGTTTGGCAATCCAGTAGCAGCCAGCCACAACGGGAAGCGCACCAAACGCATGCACCGGGATAGTGTGCCAAACATGGAGGCTGTACTGATCCGCAGTGAAAGCCGTGAAGACGGCAAGCAGCGTGATGCCATGCGCATGAAAGGCGAGAACCTGATAGCGCAGGGCGCGCGCGTTTTCAGAAAGAGCAATGGCAAAAGCGATGAAGAGGAGCGGCTGCCAAAGCTCCGGCACTTCGAACCAGATGAGGGCTGCGAAAAGAGCGGTGCCTGCGAGAGCGAAGAGGCCACGGAAAGCGCGCTGCTCCTGGTCGTCGCTGTGGGCGGCGAGCTTGGCAGTGAGATAGAAGATGGCGCCAAGAATGGGTAACGTAATGAGCCGTGTGGTGATGTGGGTGTGTAGCGGAGCCTCGATGTGAAGATTGAAGACTAACGTGCGATAGAGAGTGAGCGCGCCGAGGAGGGCGTATTGAATTTGCAGGTGGCGCGACTCGAGTCGGCGGCCGAGTGCCGCTAGAGCGACCATGAGGGCGGCGAAGGCGACGGCTGTCCAATCCTTGGAGAAGAGAGCCCAGGCGGCGGTGGCGGTGGCAAAGGCAGCGAGATAGGAATGAACATCGAGCAGGCGGCGATCGAGAGCGGCTCGGAAGGATTCTTTCCATCGCGTCGCGATGTACAAGGAATTGAGATAGAGCGCGATGCCGCAAACCGCGAAGAGAATGCCTGGTCCGGAGGCGAGGTCTTCGGTTTTGGCACGGAACGCGACCAGTGGGCGAAAGTTGTAAACCAGGAGATCGATGCCGACAAGCAGGCCGGTGAGGAGCCCGACGCGGAGGAAGACGACTTCTTCGAAAATGATTCCCGCGAAAAGAAAAACTTCGGCACCGACTAGCCAGAGATAGGCGACGTCATTTCCGGAGAAGTGGGATGGAACGGCGACGATCATCAATGCAGCGCCAAGGAGGCTGAGGATGATGAAAGCGCGGCGGCGGCGCCGAGTAATGGGAAGCTGAGCGAAAATAAATTCGAGCGCGCCGATGGCGAACAAGGCTAGATAGGCAAGATCCGGCTGAACGGATTGGAACTTCATCACGCCGAGGAGAAGGAGAGTGTTGAGGAGGGCGGCGACGGTGGAAACGTGCTCCTGGAAGTCGGTTTTGACGCCGCGCAGAATGTACGAAATGCGGAAAGTCAGCCAATAGAAAAACAGCATCGCGATGCTGGCGTGATATTCGGGGAAGGCGCGGCCGTGTGCGCCGTTGGGACCGAGGATTTTGTAGAGCCAGTAGAGATGATTGAGATAGCTGGAGAGGATGCCGAAGACTTCCAGTTCGAACCAGCCCATTTTTAAGACGATGGTGACAAGGCCGATCGCCAGCATTACGCCTGCGAGCAATCCGTAGACGGTGCTCTCATTTGCCCCTGCGGATGATCCCGACGTAATTTCGCTGAAACTCAGAGCAATCGTCGTGTAACCGAGGAGAAAGGAGAGGCCAGTGACGAACTGGGATTTGTAGCGCAACGTGTGCGCGGCCATGGCTAACGCCACAACGAGCATGAGAATGCAGTCCAGGACAAGAGAATCGAGGACGCGCATCGCAGGGAAATTGTGGATTCCGTAGGTGCTGCCGAAGAGCAGCGCCCAGCCACACCCGATTCCGACGCGGCCGAGAAGTTGATAGCGTTCACGCTTCTCCAGGAAAATGCCGCCCGCCAAGAGCAGGGACGCCACAAGATAGGAAACGATTGCTTTTCCCGCGGCTCCAAAGGATTGCAGCTTTATCAATCCAATCGTCGTTACGCCGATGACGACCATGATGCCGCCGAGCTTTGCAAACCAGTTGGTTCCCAGGGCGTCTTCCAGGGCCGAGATCGCTCTCATACGATCTTTCATCGTCGGCCTCGGCGCGGGAGTGCGCAGAGGTGAGAACGGAGGTGGCGTGGAAATGCGCGCGGTTGCGGCAGGGGGAACTGCTGCCGGTTGCGGCGGAGGCATCGCGGGCGTGTGCGGAGCGCTGACGGGCGGCGATATTTTTGGTGGCGCGGCGGGCGCAGTTGGATGTGCCACAGGAGGCGGGGCTGGCGTGGGCGCGAGCGGCTTGGGCTCAGCCGGTTTCGGTTCGAGCGGTGCGGCGGGTGATAGAGGTTTTTGTGGGGTCGCTAGAGGCGGCGCAGAAGGAAGCGTTGGTGGCGTCGCTGTGATTGGCGGAACTGGCGCAGCCGGCGTTGGCAAGACCGGTTTCTGTTCTGGAGCCGGGTGGGGTTTCTCTTCGGCGGCTGGAATTGCCGGCGCTGCAGGCGGCTTAATTGGAGGCTGGACTTCAACCCGAGGAGGGACCGCGATCGGCGAGGGAATCAGTACATGCGGATAAGATCGCGGAACAGGAACAGCACTCGGGTGGCTTATCTCGGGCACGACCGGTTTCTCGACGGCCGGCGTCGCGGGCGAAACTGTGGCCCCAACCTTGGTCTGCAGTTCACCGATGGCGCGCTTCAATTTTGTGTGTTGTTTGGCGTTCTCTTCGACGAGTTCGGTCAATTGCTGCTTGAGTTTGGCATTCCTAAAATAGAGCCAAATCGCCAAGAAAGGTGTGGCGAGCAGCAGCAGCCCATAGAAACCGAATAAGAGGTAGAAGGGGGCCATGGGTTTCCTTCGAATGCACCACTCGATTACTTATGATGGTAGAACGAGCGTGGGGTGGAATCTTGCAGTTTGTTCGGAAGAGAGTCCTTGGTAGTAACGATGATCGATCTAAGCGTCTTATTTTTAACGAGTTATGGAGAGGCATCGTTTAAGCCACTTGCTCAGATAGGTCGCCTGCCAGCTAGGGCCAAAGTACTCCATAAGTTGGACCTGACGGGCCTGTTTCTATCGGTGGTTTGCGCGGAGATGCGCGGCTGTGCTACACATCTTGCATGCCTGATTTTGCTGCTCCTGTTGAAAGACTTATCGATGAATTGAAGCACCTCCCGGGAATTGGCCAGAAAACCGCTCAGCGACTGGCTTTCTTTATTTTGCGTGCGGCCCCGGAAGATGCGCTAGGACTGGCGGACGCTATTCGCGACGCTAAGGAAAAAATTCGGGAATGCTCGGTGTGCAGCAATATTACGGAAAATGATCCGTGTCATTTTTGTACAGGCGCGAACCGCGATAAGAAGATCATCTGCGTGGTGGAAGAAGCGCACAACATTATGGCGATTGAAAAAACCCGCACTTATAGCGGGATGTATCACGTACTGGGGGGATCTCTGTCGCCGCTGTCTGGACGTGGGCCGGAGCAGCTAAGAATTAAGCCTCTCATCGAGCGCCTGAAGGGCGGAACGGTCGAGGAAATCATTATCTGCACGAATCCGACGGCGGAAGGCGAGGCTACGGCGGTCTATCTATCTAAACTGCTGAAACCATTGGGCGTACGAGTCACGCGCATCGGGGTCGGAATTCCGGTTGGCGCGGATTTGGAGTATGCCGACGAAGTCACCATGCTCAAGGCGCTCGAAGGGCGCCGAGACTTGTAATAATTGCCCGTTCTGAGCCAATCGTTCTGCAACTCATCTCATAAATCGGAGCTTGGGAAATACCATGATTCTTCAGGGGCTGAAGCCCCATTTTCCAAGCGGTTATCGGCACGGCTGAAAGCCGTGCCCTCCTAAAGAGCGATTACGAAATAGCTTGTAGGCAAGAAGCTCAAGAATAGGCTGAGATTGGCCCTCTACACCGAACCTCCAAGCTGCCTCTCCGGTTCAGTTTTGATGCCGATTCTTGGGCGTTCCAGTACGTATGGCCACCTCTAGCCAAAGTCCCATTTTGGGTATAGAGTCTCATTCCCGCGGAGTTGTCCCCCACCGCAAGGAGGTGCGCTATGCCACTCTTGGCGCACTACATGGACCAATACGATCACGAACATTCTTCCGGATGGAATAAGCTTCTTCACGGGCTTGGCATCCCTATGATTTTCGTGGGGATTGTTCTGCTGATCTTTATGAAGTGGATTTGGGGAGCGAGTTTTTTTGTTGGCGGCTGGATTTTTCTTTTTCTTGGACATAAGATCGAGGGAAACCACCCAGCGTTTTTTCAAGGACCGATTTATTTGCTGGTAGGACCAATCTGGGTCGCAAAGGAAGCATGGGAGTTCCTCGCTGGAACACACCGTACATCCTCCTCAGAGGGAGCCTCGCAAGTCACTCCGCGCGTTGCTTCGCACGGTATTTCGGAAGTTACTGCGCAAGGGACAGCAAGCAAGCAGTCGTAAGCGATCTGGGAGTTCGGCCCAAACTCTAGGAGCGGCGACGGTGTCCATGGACGAGCAGAGCGGCAATCTTGCCGATGAATCGACGGAAATGATGTCTGAATCAGTCGCACATCAGAACGAGGAATTGCGGAAGCGCCGCAGCACGCGAATCATGCAAGCGGTACCGCTTGCGGTGACGGGCGTGGATGCGCTCGGCCGCCCGTTCACGGAGCGCACATCGACGCTCATCATTAATTGCCATGGCTGCCGCTACCAATCGAAGCACTACGTTTTGAAAAACATGTGGGTGACGCTCGAAGTGCCGCATCCGGAAACCGGGCAGCCTCCAAGAGCTGTGCGCGGGCGCGTGGCTTGGATTCAGAGGCCGCGTACAGTACGGCAACTTTTCCAGGTGGCACTGGAATTGGAAAATCCTGGCAATACCTGGGGCATTGCATTCCCGCCGCCGGATTGGTTCGCGCCTTCGGAGGCGGTACGCACTGCGAGCGCTCACGTAAGCACACAGGATGTTTCTTTAAGAGGTACAGAAACCGCGGAAATCCACTTGCCGCTGACGGAGCCGGAACCTCCCGCGACGGTGGCGCAAGACAATCTGCGCATCTTCCCTGCTCCGGCAAGCGCTACGGATGCCTCGCTGCAACTGGCGCGGCACATGGCGCGGCTGATGGCGGACGCGAAACAACAAATTCAGGCCACCGCCCGCGAAGTCGCGGCGCAAGCCGTGGCCGCCGAACGCCGTGTGTCGATGGAAGAGTGGGAACATAAACTTTCCGCTGCCCGGGAACAACTGGCGCAGCAAGTTTCCGCTGCGGTTGCGAAAATTCAGGAAGAGTCCGACACGCGTTCGCGCACAGCGCAGACTGCGGCCGCGGAAGCGCTGCAACGCGAGCTGCCCCGCTGGATTGCGCCGCAGCTCGAAGAGCTTACGCGGGCGCTGACACAGCAGATTTCGGATCGCGGCACAGTCGAGCGTGCCGAACAAACGCAGCATGTCGCGGGCGCCGCGGAAACACTACGCGCGCTTTGCCAGCAGGCGGAGGAGTCCGCTGCCGAGCTGCGCGCGCATACCGAGCAAGCTGAAACTCAAATCGCCAATCGTGCCGCGGAGTCGATCCGCGAAGTGGAGGATGTGGCGCGGCAGCGGGAAGTGGCTGCAAATGCACACCGCGAAGCCATGCGCGCGGCTGCAAACGAGATCGAACAGCAGGTTACCGCTGCGCTTTCCGCGGCTCATTCCAACTGGCGGGGGCAGCTTACTAGCGAAGTCGAGGCGGCGCAGGCGCGCTGGCGTTCGACGCTCGAAAGCACACTGGCCGCCGCGCAGGAGAAAGCGACTACAGGCCTCGACGAACAGATCCGCACCGGCGTGTCCCAAATTCAGCAAGAAGCGGACCGTCACACCATAAGTGCCCGCGAATCTATCGCTAGGACCGCGGTGGAGACAGAGCAACGCGTCGCAGAGCTGCGCACCTCTTTTGAGGAAGAATCGAGCCGACAAAGCGCAGCAGTCCGCGAATCCATAAGTGGTGCGGCCACGGAAGCAGAGCGGCGAGTGGCCGATTTGCATTACGCGCTGAGGGAACAATCCGAGCAGCAGACTGCGGCGGCTCTTGAAACCATGAGCAAGACAGCGAGCGAGGCCGAACAGCGATTGTCGGCGTTGCGCAACTCTCTGCAGGAGCAATCCCAGTGGCTGGAGGGCGCTTTGGGACGCGCAGCGGAATCCAGCGAGCGCTTGGAACACTTTTCCACGCGCACCGAGACTGCGCAGAGACAAGCGCTGGAAGGCTTTGCGTCTCAAGTGGACGACGTGCTGAGCCTGCACCGCAATGAATTGCATCGGCAGTCGGAGACGCTTCTCGAAGAACTCAACGCGCGAATTCGCACCACGTTCGAAGAACATTGCCGACTGGCGATTTCGCGGTTCGACCAGCAGATTGATTCCATGGTGCAACCGCACATCTCGAGGACGGATGAGGCGATTCACCGGCTTGCGGGCGGGCGATCGCTTCTCGACGCCGCTCTGACTTTGCAGCAGGACCGCATCCGCGCCGAAGCAGATGAAGCGTTCGCGGATTCTCTCGCACGCTTCCGCGAAAATTTGGGCGGCGTGGACGAAATTCTGCAGGAATCCGCGCAGACAGTCGCCGCGCGCAACCTCGCGGAGATCGAATCCCGTGCGGCCGATCTGAAGCATCAGACGGTGGACGACTTGATGAAATCCGCCGAATGGTACGAGAAAAAAGCGCAGACGCAGATTCAGAGCCTCACGGAAAAAACGGTGGAGCAGGCGGAGAATCAGTTTCGCGAAAAGGCTGGTGAAGTTTCCGGCGTGTTTGCCAGCGAGTTGGATCATTCGAGCCGCAGCTTTATCGGCCATACGCAGACGCAGATGGAAGAAGTGGTGCACGACGCGTTCGAACAGGCGCGTGCGCTGTTTGCCGAAGCCGCGGAAACCACGACGGCGGCCTTCACGGATGAAATCCAGCGCCAGGCACGGCAAGAGCTAGATGGTTTTGGCCAGGAAACGCAGCGGTCGCTAAGCGAAACGCGTACGCAGCTGGACGCGACACGAGCGGAGTTGGCGCAGAAAGTCACCGCCGAACAGGAAGTTTTTTTGCGTCAGTTCCAGACCAGCATGAGCGGCGCGGTGGAACGTGGCGTTGCCGATGCAAATGTCCGGGTGAAAGCCGGCATCTCGCCGTTGCTCGATTCCTGGAAGTCGACGGTTGATGCGCACGCAGCGGAAATGCGCAACATTTACTCGCAGATGAGCAATCAAGCCGCCGACCAGCATCGCGACAGGCTCGAGAATGTTTCGAATCAGTGGATGCTCGCCACCGTAGCCAGCCTGGACCACCAGTCGCGCGAAGCGGTCAACACCATTGCCGCCAAAGCCGCGGAAACGCTACGCGAAACTTGCGCGCAGGTTTTTGCCGGGGTCGGCGAAACGTTGCGCGAGCGATTGCAGCAAATTGCCGCTGGCCTGACGGCTCCTGAACCGCCGGTTTCTGATCCGCAAATGTCCCGCTCGCAAACCGCTGGCGGCAGTGGCAGTGTATCCTAGCCAGCTCAGTTCCCGAACTTAGCGGCGCCAGCACTGGACGTCTGGCGGCTCGATAAGCGTGTTAATCTAATGACAATCTAGATAGACCGCTTACCCACAAACGCGTAAGCTAAAAAGCGTCTCCTACCTGTCGACAAGTAAAGGAGGGCCCCATGAAGAAGCATTCCTTGATTTTGAACACCGTCTTGCTTGTGTTGTTCCTGGGATTTACAACGCCACAGTTCGCTCAAGATCCTTCCACCAACGCCGAAAAATCTGACCAGGAAGGTCTGCATCGTGCGCTGTTGCTCGGCCTGGTAAGGGAAATTAACACGTTAGAGGTAGGGGAACTCTCTAAGTATGGTTCTTACTCGTCATGGGAGATTTTGCTGGCACACCAGCCAGAGCATTTCAATCGGTGGCTCACAACGTTTTACCCTGCGGACGTCGGCTTGCGCTTCGGCGACACGCCAGAAATCCTGCCGGGATTCAGTTTGCGGTTCAATGTGCGCGCCGATGGCCAAGGATATGACTTGAGATTGCGAGACACGACAGACAAGAAATCGGGTTATGCCGCTTTCAGCGATGAAGGCGGGGCCATTTGGCAGGGCGAATATCTCCACTGAGGAATTTTGATCAGCCTTCCCCTTCAATCGTAGGCGCAATAGCCGAACCGACACTCCGCTCAAGGCATGCATCGAATTCGCCTCTCGGCTCGCGCACCCGTATAATCATAGATCTTAACCAACTATGGCTAACCGAGCGTATTTGCGCGTATGGACGCGCGACTTCTCTGAAACCACTTTGATTGCCCAGTTCGCGAGATTTCTCACGACCGCGCCGCTTTCCGCTACAGAAAACGCGTTCAAGGAACTCATCGTGCAGCCCGTCGATGCGACGGAACTTTCGCTGGCCGAGTGGGACCTCAAGGACCTCGGTTACGGCGCGCCAGAAGTTGCAGCCCTGGCGATTCAACACCTTCACCCGGACAGCGCGTACATCGTCAACGCAAAATGGGACATCTGGAGCTTTGACGTGGAAGCTCTGAAGTGGATGCACAAGCCGGAGCCGCTCATGCTGACGTGCCACGGTCCCGAATATGACGGCGGCATCGCCGCATCCGAGGGAAACTTCACCGCCGATCTCGGTTTCGAGCATTTCTTCACCGGACACGGCGGCCTGCTCGCTCCCGGCGCGGCTTCGAATCCATTCGACTCCTCCGACCATCCGCTGGAGCACACTTTCCGCCAATGGATGTCCGTTCCGGCCAATTTGAAGGAATATCACGCAAAGACCCGCGCAAACATCCAACAGTTATTCAGTTGGGTCGAGGCAATTGAGCAGGCGCTGCCTGTGGAGCGCAGCGAGCTGTGGTCGGAAGGCGAGCAAAACTTCGAGGCGCGGCTGGACGCGATTCTGGGGCAACACTAACTGCACGCTCGGGCGGGGCCCTTCCAGGGTAAACAATCCCCGCCCCTACGGCATGGGAGAGAACACTGCTTTGGTGGACGCTTCCACGAACGGCTGGCAACAGTTAGAATCGTAAGATTGTAAGTCTGGCTCGCAGGCGCAGAGCGTTCCAACCCAAAGGAAGCTGCTGAACACGCCGGAAAAGGATGGCACGCCGGGCATATAGTGGGAATCACGCTGACGGCGGCAAGTCACTGATGGACGAATCCAAAACTAACTCTGCCGAAACTAACTCGGATTGTTCGGCTATCGCTCCCCGCTCCCATACGTCTTTCCATACGAAGCAAGGGGCGCGCCACTCTCGCTTTTGTGCGATCGGTAGCCAGGGCTTTCTTGTGGGAATAGTGGCAAGTTCTCTGACACTTGCACCTTTGCTGGTAACCGGATTGCTAACCGGCTGCGGCGATGATCCCGCGCCAAAACCTGCAGCAGAAGAACCGGCAAAACCAGCGGCACCCGCGGTGCCCGAAGACATGCAAGCCGCTGCACAAAATTTACTTGGAAAAGAAACGCAAGTCCTCGTGTTCGGAGACCTCGCGAAAACCGGCAAGCAACAATTTCTCGCCGCGAATGTCATCCCCAAAACGCCAAAAAATAATATTCCCGGAACCATCGTGACGCGCGCTGTGGTGGCCGAAGAAACCGACGGAAAATGGTCGGAACTTCTACGCTGCGATGAATATCTGAAAAATGCCAAGGGCTATCTGGCGCTGACGCCTTTGAGTGCCGTCGCCGGCTGGAAGGTTCAGTGGGACCAGGACCCCGTCAAAGGAATTCAGTTGTACTTCACGCCGGTTAAGACCGGAGCCGATAACCACGTACTGCCAATCGGCATCGCGTGGAATCCTAAGACGCAACGTTACCAGTCGCTGGACATGACTTACGAACATTTCCTGATGGAAAAGGCATCGCTGGACACAGCGAGGTCGGTGCTGCGATGAGCGCGGCCGCAGCCACGATTGGCGCAGGCTCTGCGGTGAAAAAACCGCCGAAAACCTCTTCGTGGAAAAATCTCGTCGGTTTCGTTCCGTACCTCGCGCGATATCGCGGCGCGACCGCGCTGGGAATGTTTGCGCTGGTCGTGGCGAGCTTGGCGCAGAACGTGATACCGCTGGCGACTGGCGTCCTCACCGACATTCTCGCGGGCAGCAGCCGACCCTTCGAAAGAAGTGCGCAAGGACAGCTGCTGGCCGATTCGTGGTTGAGCCGGATGATTCCCTATTATTCGCCGCACAGCCGCTACGCGCTGGGCATCTACTGCCTTTTGCTCATCGCGCTCGTTTCGCTTCGTGCCGTGCTTTCTTTCGTCACGCGCTGGGTGCTCATCGGCGTTTCGCGCGACATTGAGTTTGATATCCGAGGCGATCTGCTGAATCGCTTGCTGCTGATGGAGCCGGAATTTTACGTGCGCAACCGGACGGGCGAGCTAATGTCCCGCGCGACTAATGACCTCAACGCCGTTCGTATGGTTCTCGGTCCGGGAATCATGTACAGCGGGCAAACGATCGTGGGGATGGCGCTCGCGATTCTTGTTATGTCTCAACTCTCGGGCTCGCTCACGCTTTGGGTTCTTCTTCCGGTGCCGATCGTCGCGGTAGTCGTACAGCATTTCGGCAAAGTGATTCACGAGCTGTACGAGAAAATTCAAGCTTCGCTGGCGACGCTATCTGCAAAGGTGCAGGAAAATCTTGCCGGAGTGCGCGTCGTGCGCGCATATGCACAGGAAGAAGCCGAAATTCGCGGCTTTGACGAACCCAACCGCGAGTATGTGTCGCGCAACGTAAAATTGATCCGGACCTGGAGCATGTTCATGCCTTCGCTCCAGGCTCTTATCGGCATCACGTTTCTGATTGTCTTGTGGCAGGGCGGGCATTTGGTTCTTCGCGGACGAATTTCGCTCGGCGCGCTGATTGCCTTCTATAGTTATCTCGGAATCCTTGTCTGGCCGATGATTGCGCTTGGCTGGGTCACCAACATTTTCCAGCGCGGCGCAGCCTCTATGGGCCGGCTCAATTACATTCTCGCGGCGAAGCCGCAAATCGACGACCGCGCTGCGACGATTCCCGCTGATCAAAAGGTCGAGGGCGAAATCGAATTTCGCAATCTTACGTTTGCGTACCCGACGACCATGGCCGGTGGAAGCGTGAACCCATCCGGAAACGGAAGCCGTCCCGCGACGGACGGCGTTCTGCGGGACATTAACTTAAAAATTCCGGCAGGTTCAACGCTCGCGATTGTTGGACCCACGGGCAGCGGCAAGACCACTCTTGCCGCGCTCGTGGCGCGCCTCTGGGAAGCTCCCGATGGCGCGGTTCTGATTGATGGTCGCTCCATCCGCGAATGGCCGCTAGACACCTTGCGTCGCGCGATCGGCTACGTTCCGCAAGACACCTATCTCTTCAGCGAAACCGTTGGCGAAAACATTGCATTCGGACTTCCTAATTTTGATCTCGAGCGCGTGCGCGCAGCGGCCGAAGTCGCGAGCCTCGATAGCGACGTGCAGGAATTCCCGGCGAAGTACGACACCATGGTCGGCGAACGAGGCATCACGCTATCCGGCGGACAAAAGCAGCGCACCGCCCTCGCCCGAGCGATTGTGAGAGATCCACGCATTCTGATCCTCGACGACTCGCTTTCGAGCGTCGATACGCAAACCGAAGAGCGCATTCTGAGTGGCCTGCGTGGCATTATGCGCGACCGCACCACGATTCTGATCGCGCACCGCACTTCGACTGTCCGCGACGCGGATCAAATTGTCGTCCTGCGCGATGGCCGCATTACCGAGCGAGGCACACACGACGAGCTTCTCGCGCGCGGTGGCTATTACGCCGACCTTTATCAAAAGCAATTGCTGGAAGAAGAACTCGAACGAGCATGAGCAATATTCACGAAGAAGAGAAACTCGGCAAAGCCTACGACGCGCGAATCCTGCGGCGGCTGATGCAGTATCTGCGGCCGTACAAATGGCGCGTGGTGTTGGCCCTGGCGCTCGTCGCCGTGGTCACTCCTCTTGAGCTTGCGCCTCCCTGGCTCTTCTGGAAGGCCATTGACGGCTATTTTACTCCCACGCTGAAAAATCTCATTCCTGAGGCGCAAGCGTGGCGCGGCGTCGAGTGGATTAGCCTCGTTTTTCTGCTGGTACTGATCTCGGATTTCCTCGCGCAGTATGCGCAGATTCGCATCATGCAGCGCGTTGGCCAGCAAACCATGTACGACATGCGCCGCGAAATCTTCGCATATATCCAGCGCATGCCGATGAGCTACTTCGACCGCAATCCGGTCGGCCGTCTCGTGACGCGCGTCACCACTGATGTGGACGCTCTGAATGACCTTTTTGCCGCCGGCGTCGTCACGATGATTAACGATTTCTTTCTCCTCGCCGTCATGGCCGCTTTGCTCTTCACTGTGGACCACCGCCTGGCGTTTGACGCCTTCGCCGTGCTGCCGTTCATTTTTGTGGTTACCTATTTCTTCCGCAAGTTCGTGCGCGATGCCAACCGGCGCATCCGCACCGCCATCGCGCGCATTAACGCCTTCCTTCAGGAATACATTTCGGGCATGGGTGTGGTGCAAATATTCAATCGTGAGCGCAAAGCCCGCGTGGAATTCGCAAATCGCAATCGCGACAACATGCTGGCGTGGCGCGATGCGATTCTTGCCTTCGCACTCTTTTACCCCGCTGTCGAATTTCTCAGCATCGCGACCATCACTTTGATTTATTGGTCCGGCGGAAACCGCGTGCTCTCCAGCGGCCTCAGCCTCGGCGTGCTAACTGCCTTCACGATGTACGCCACACGCTTTTTCCGTCCAATTCAGGATCTCAGCGAAAAATTCAACATCCTGCAATCCGCGATGGCCGCTTCGGAACGTATATTCAAACTGCTGGACGAGCCCATCACCATCGATTCCGCCGCGAAATGCGTTCGCCTCGACTCTCCCCGCGGCGAAATCGAATTCCGCAATGTCTGGTTCAGCTATCGCGATGTGGCCGAACCAACCGATGAAGACTGGGTTCTTCGCGACGTCTCCTTCCGCGTTGAGCCCGGCCAGACTCTCGCTATCGTCGGCCACACGGGCGCAGGCAAAACCACGCTCATCTCCCTTTTGCTGCGTTTCTACGATGTGCAACGTGGACAGATTCTTCTCGATTGCATCGACATTCGAACTCTCAATATCCAGAATTTGCGCCGGCTCTTTGGCATCGTGTTGCAGGATTCGTTCCTCTTCTCCGGAACGATCGAATCCAACGTGCGTCTCGGCTCGCCGGGCATTGATCGTGCCACCGTCGAGAACGCCGTCGACGAAATTGGGTTAGGCGATTTTATCCGCTCGTTGCCAGAAGGTGTCGACACAAGCGTCAACGAGCGCGGTTCCACGCTCTCCGTGGGTCAGCGCCAGCTGATCTGCTTCGCGCGCGCGCTCGCGCATAATCCTCGCTTTCTGATCCTCGATGAAGCGACTTCCAGCGTCGATACAAAAACCGAGCTGCAAATTCGCGAAGCGCTGGACCGTCTCCTTTCTGGACGGACTTCGCTTGTCATCGCGCATCGCCTGAGCACCATTCAATACGCTTCGCGCATCCTTGTCTTTCACAAGGGCCGTCTCCGCGAACAGGGCGCTCATCAGGAACTCCTCGCGCAGCGAGGTATCTACTACCGGCTGTATCAGCTCCAGTACAAAGAGCAGGAACTCGGCCTGCCGGAAGATTCGCGCGACTCCGCCGGTCAAATCGCAGATCAGCCTCGCGGGCCGCTCCCCACTCCTCAGCCCGCAACGGATTGAGCATCGCACCGATCGCGCATGCCACCGATTCCGCTACTAATTTCCGCAGGCGAAGCTTCCGGGGATATGTACGCCGCGCGACTTGCAACCGCGCTTCGAAAACGCATGGATGTCGCGCTCTTCGGCATGGGCGGCCCGCAAATGCGGGCCGCTGGCGTCGATGTCGTCACCGATTACTCCGAAGTTTCCGTTGTCGGCATCACGGAAATTCTCAGCCATTTGCCTTCGCTGATTCGAGCCATGCGGCGTTTAGTCTCCGAGGCCGAACGCCGCAAGCCACCGTTCGCGATTCTTACCGATTTTCCAGGCTTTCATTTGCGGCTCGCGCGCAAACTCCGCCCGCACGGGATCCGCAACATTTATTACATCTGCCCGCAATTCTGGGCGTGGAGGCCGTGGCGAGTCCGCATTGTGCGGCGCCGCTTCGCGCAAGCGTTGTGTATCTTTCCATTCGAAGAAGCGTTCTTCGGCGACGCAGGGGTACGCACAAAATTCATCGGCCATCCGCTCGTTGGCGCTGTGCAAGCCACGCAAACCCGCGAAGAATTCTGCCGCCAACACAATCTCGATCCGGGCCAGCCTATTGTCGCGATCTTGCCCGGCAGCAGGCACTCCGAACTGGCTCAGCACATGCCCGTGATTCGTGAAGCTTGCCAGCTCATCCAGCAGCAGCGCCCGGCCCAATTTGTCATCGCCGCGGCAGCGCACTGCAACCTCAGCGATTTGCAAACAGGCTGGAACGCTGCGCTGAACGTCCGCGTCGTCGAGAATCAAACTTACAGCGCACTAGCTGCCGCTGACGCCGCCATCGTCTCGAGTGGTACGGCCACCGTCGAAGCTGCGCTCCTCAATGTCCCCATGGTCGTCGTTTATCGCGTGACGCCGCTCACTGCCCTGCTCGCCAAGCCCCTGGTCCGTACGTCTTATTTCAGTATGGTGAACCTGATCGCCGAGCGCCGCGTCGTTCCCGAGCTGATTCAAAAGGACTTCACTCCAGCAAAGGTAGCTGCAGAGGTCTTGCATCTGCTCAATGATGAGCGCGCCCGCGAGGAACTCCGCGTCGGCCTTGCAGAGGTACGGAAGCGACTCGGCCCTCCGGGAGCCGTCGATCGAGCCGCGGACGCGATTGCTGCCCTTCTCTCGACCGTCGCTGGCAACGCTTAGGCCGGTCTCTGCTATCCTATATAGGCAGAATGGTGTCGGTCTGCTTACCAGCGAAAGCTGCCCATTTTGCCAGGCCCTTGAAAGGTAGTTTGATGCCCTTTCCCCGAAGAATTTGTGCTGAATTCGCTGCTCTAGTCGCAGTAGCGCTCGCCTTCGCGGCTTGTCCGCTTCGGGCCCAAGCGCCGCGCGGTCTCGGTTTTCTTGCGGATCACTACGATATTTCCGCGACCCTCGACTCTTCGCACCAATCTATCAGCGCTATCGCAAAAGTTGACTTCCGAGCCACAGACGTTTCCGGCAGTATCCGCGTGGAGTTGCATCCCAATTTGGTTGTCAGCGACGTAAAAACAGCCGACGGCAAATCCATAGGCTTTGGGCGCGACTCGATGAATCCACTTTACGTCCTCGTCACCCTGCCGACGCCCGTGGCTACGGGCGGTCACGTCACGCTGACGTTCACATACACGGGTTTGCTCGCCAACGAAGAGAACAGTCCGGTTCCCGGAGTACGCGCAGCGGTGATCGGGCACGAAGACGCGTATTTGCTTCTTCCCGCCAGATGGTTTCCGCTGACGAACTATCCTTCCAACCGCTACACGGCAACGTTTCGCCTCAACGTTCCCGATAGTTTCGCCGTCGCCGGCTCTGGAAAGAGTTCTTCCCCAACGCCCTTGGCGAGCAAAAACGGCGGTGAAGGCGGCCGCCTCCTATACACCTTTGAATGCAAGACCCCTGGCCCGCACGGCACATTCGTCGCGGGAAATCTTCAGCTGAATCCCAAGCAGTCGGAAGGAATCGACGTAGCGGTCTACGCTCCTCGTGCCGACTCAGCCAACGCGCAGGGCTTTGCGGATGACGTCGCGCGCGCCGTCACGATTTTTTCCGACTTATTTGGAGGCTTGCCAGAGCCGGCGTTTACGGTGATTCAATTACCCGATGGCACTTTGCGAGACTTTGCCGCGCCCGGCGTCATCCTGATCAGCCATCGCATTTGGGAGCCGAAAATCGCCGAGCGCAGCATTGCGCATATGGTCGCGTCACAGTGGTTTGGCAACTCAGTTCTTCCAGCTGGTCCAGGCGACGTTTGGGTGACCGACGGCCTCGCCCGCTACTGCGAAGAGCTGTACGCCGAACAAACTGCCGGACGTGAAGCCGGCCTCCGTACCGTCGATGAATTTGCGGTGGGCGCTCTGATGTATGACGAAGCGGCCCCGATTGCTCAAGCAGGAAGGCTTTACCCCTACTCGAGTGACTATCGTTCGGTTGTTCTGAATAAGGGCGCGATGATTTTCCACATGCTTCGCGGATTGATGGGAGATGTCGCGTTCAAAACCATGCTGCGTGATTTTGCCACTCAGTATGCGGGCAAAACCGCGCGCATCGACGATCTCGTTAATCTGGCGGACAAAGACGTGCAAGCGGCTGCCAAACCTGGCCAGGTAGCGCCAAACCTTCGCGGCTTTTTCGTGCAATGGCTGAATTCTACTGGGGTTCCCGACTTCACGACCGAGTTCGTGGTTTACCGCACGCCCAAAGGGTTCCGCATCGTCGGCAAGATCAAGCAACAGATCGACACGTTCAGTATGCCCGTCGAGCTGCGCGTCGATACCGAAGGCAATCCGGAAACGAGCTGGGTGGATGTTCTTGGGATGGACTCCCCGTTTATCGTAGAAACCTTTGGCCGTCCCAAACCAGGTGGCGTCAAGGTTGACCCCAACAATCTCGTCCTCAAAGGCAGCGTTTCCCTGCGCGCTCGTGCGGCCATCGCTCGCGGTGAGGAGCTAGCCGAACAGGGCCGCTACTACGACGCCATCCAGCAATACCAAAGAGCGCTCTCGATCCAGCCAGGCCGCCCGCTAGCCAATTTCCGCATGGGTGAAGCGTTCTTTTACCAAAAGAACTATCAGGCTGCTGCTAACTCGTTTCGTGAATCGCTTCAGGCTGTTCCGGAGCCGTCGGAAAAGTGGACCGAAGTCTGGAGCCACATCTATCTAGGCAAGATCTTCGATCTGCTGGGTCAGCGCGAGCGCGCAGTCAACGAATACAGCAAAGCCAAACAAACGAATGACGATACCGGCGGTGCACAGTTGGAAGCGGAGCGCTACCTAAAGAAGGCCTATACCGAAGGCGGCATCTCCGCCGCAAACCCTGCAACCGGAACGACCCCGGCATCTGCGCCACCCGCTCCGCCTCCGCCAAGCGACCGCCCGGTCCTGAAAAAGCCCAGCCAATAACGGCAGGGCCGAGATTCGACATCTGTCTAAGTTATTTAGAATCAATGATTACGCGAACGCCTGAAGGTGTTGATTCTAAAGATAGTACCCAACAGCTAACTCTTTTAAAATCAATAGTTACAAAAAACAGAGCAGGGCTATGAAGGTCTGGCGTGTCCCGGGGCGGAACTCCCTGTCATGCGAGCTCTAGAGAACAACTCATTTCTGTCCTTGTAGGTTAAGTACAAGT
>Ga0210388_10001214_pt1 | contig 20293 bp, 17 predicted proteins | sample IncBWC19OmetaG_FD_155485 | JGI IMG/M metagenome (GOLD analysis project Ga0210388, IMG submission 155485) | Forest soil microbial communities from Barre Woods Harvard Forest LTER site, Petersham, Massachusetts, United States - Inc-BW-C-19-O ... | reverse complement strand
CGTGATGATACCAGCACTTTCGTGCCGGTTCCCGTGCCGGTGACGGTCATGGTATCGCCCCAGCGGGTGTTCCCGGAGTTACTGGCATTACCATTCGCTGGATCACCGCTGTAAACATAATCCTGCGAACTCGACTCGTTCGCGAAGTGGTACAGGTTGAAGGCGCCGGAACTTTGACTTGAGCTGGTAAGACCACAGACGTAAATCGTGCCGTCAGCCGCAACTGCAATCGAATTGAAATCAAAACCGACGTTCGCGCCAAAACCGGGGGTGCCCAGGTTGAGCGTTCCAACATCCGCGCCGTTTGTGGCGTTGATGATGCCCAAATAATATGAGGCTCCGGTGGCGGTGTTGGTGCGGCTTAGTACCAGCAAATGGCCGGTTGTGGGATTATATGCCATGCTGCGCTGGAGTTCATGCACGCCGCTGCTGCCGCTGATCGGGTTGGTGGAGCCGTCCGTCAGATAAGGCAGCTGGCCCGGCAAAACACTCCCGTTGCCGTTGGTGCCAAATGTGGTGAGCGGTTGCAACTGGAGCGTCTGTGCTCGAGCCGTTTGCACCAGCAGGCCAATGGTGAACAAAAAGATTAGGTTTAGGGTCACAAAGATTTTCATAAACATTTTTTGCCTGGTGGATGACGAAACGGGTTGCTGGCAACAAAAGTATCAGAGGCACCCTTCAATGACAATTTACGTGAACTCGTAACTCTATTCCTGCGGCACCGCAAAGAACTCCTTGCCTTTGTTTTGACGGTGTGACACTAACTTAATATCAGCTTCCACAAATGACGTCGCTAATCAGTTCTCCGGCCATGCCCCTGCCATGCCGCCGGCTTGCCTTGATTTTGGCATTTTGGGGCTGGGTCGGCTTGTTCGTTCTCATGGCGCATTCCGCCTTCGGTGTCCCGGTCTTGCTTCACGCTGTAGAAGCCTCCGCGCCCGCCGCTGAAGGCCATCCCTTGGAAGCGGCGATTGACGGCGTGCTCACGGGGGACAATGGCTGGAGCATCCGGGAAGGACAGTTCCAGGAACAATTCGCCGTGTTTGCAACCGACCGACCGGTTTCGGCCACGCTGTACCAGCTTCAATTCTCCTTCCTTGATCAGACGGCGCCATCGTACCTGGCAGATTTCGGCGTCTCCGTCACATCGGACGAAAACCCGACCCTGCAGAGTCGTTGGGTGCCGCTGTTGCCGGAACTGGCTCTGGCCAATGACACCAACTTGATCAGAATCACAGGCCGGACCATTCGACTCAATGCCAGCCATCCAGGCGTCGTCGTCACTTTGCGGGCACGGGCGCCATTTAAAGGAATCACGGGGTTTCGACTGCGTCTCAACTCGCTTTCAAATCGTGAGGGCCGGCTGCCTCCTTCAATCGGGCGCGGTCCGGATGGAAATTTTCTGCTTACTGAATTTGAAGTGGAAGCCGAGCCCCTTCACTCAAGCAATATCGCCCTGGGCTGCCAAGTCTATAATTCAGGCATCGTGCCGGCAAACCTGCCTACGAAAAATCTGACGGACGGATTTATCAGCACCTACTCGCACCCGGACCCGAGCCTGAACGGGGACAGTTTTTATTTTACGTTGGATCTGGGGCAGGAGGTCGCTCTTGATCACATCGTCGTGCGCGGACGCCGCGACGGGGGGGATTCCAACCGGCTTAGTGCTTATTCCATTGACGTGCTTGTCGATTCGAAAGAAACCCGGCGTCTGACAAAATGGAACGCCAGAATGCACCTGGACGGTTCACATCCTTCCAGCGACGTCGATGTCATTCGTCAACGAGACGGCGTGGGAACCTTTTCCGGCCGCGCCATCCGCATCTACAACCAGCCCGGCCAAACTATGCAGCCGCAAATTGCGGAGCTGGAGGTTTATCCCTCTTTGCATCCGCAGGCGCAGGATTGGCTCGCTGATGACGTCAGCTTGAAGGTAAACCGGAAAATTGTCGTGCCACCCGGCACCCGTAAGCTCGCATTCACCATTGCCAGCCATCAGTCGGGAATTATCCCCACCCTGCTAACCTATCGCTGGCGCATCCCCGGATGGTCTGATTCCTGGCGGGAAACCGACCCGGGCGGCAATGTCGAATTGGCTCCCCCGCCGCCCCCTGGAACATTTGAACTTCAAGTCCAGGCGCAGCATACCGACGGCGTGTGGGACGAATCCGGCCAGTCGCTAACTTTTCAAACCACCCGGCTGTGGTGGCGGAATCCATATGTGCTGGTGATCGTTGCCGGAGCTGCCGGGACCCTGACCGCCGTCGTCTGGTGGTGGATTTACGGCTGGCGGATAAAACGAAACCTCGCACTGGCAGAACAACACCTCGAACTGCACCGCGAGCGCCTGCGGATCGCCAGGGATATGCATGATGAGATGGGTGCGCGCCTCACCTACATTGCGCTGTTGGCCGATCGCACTTTGCGGGAAACCAATCCTTCCGCTATCACACCTGGCAACCCGCTCGAACGACTCGCCGAAAATGCCCGCTCGGCAGTGGCTGCACTCGACAACATCGTTTGGGCCGTGAATCCGCAGCACGACACGATCGGCAGTCTCGCCGATCATCTTTGCGATTATGCTCCCAACTATCTTCAGGCCGCCGGCATTGACTGTGCATTGGATATCCACGTCGGGACACCGGACCGCCCCCTGGGTCTCACGGTCCGGCATGGATTGTTGATGGCCACGAAAGAAGCGATGCAAAATGTGGTCAAACATTCCGGTGCCACTTCCGTCCGGCTCTGCTTTCGCGAAGAACACGGAAACGTGGAAATTTCAATCAGTGACAACGGCTCCGGGCTGGCTGGAGAACCTCCCCGCGATGATGATCACAGTGGCCTGAATAATATGCGACAGCGCCTGGCGGAACTTGGCGGCCGTTGCGAGATCGGGCCCGGTGACGGCGGTCGCGGCACGTGTGTCCGTTTCACTTTGACCATGGGCAACCATCGCTAACCCCCTTTCAAATACCTCAAAGCATGCAAATCAAAGTCAGCCTCATCGAAGACAACCTGCCGGTGGCCGTGGAAATGGGGAAATGGATTAACGACACGCCCGGCCTGACATGTATTGGCACTTATTCGTCGGCCGAAGAGGCGCTGAGGTCCATGCCCCGGATGCCGCCGGATGTGGCCCTTGTGGATTTAAGGTTGCCCGGCATGAGCGGTGTGGAGTTGATCCGGAAATTGAAAACCTGCTGCCCAAACGTCCAATGTCTGGTGCTCACCATGTACGCCGAGACGGATCTTATTTTCGAGGCCCTAAAAGCTGGCGCATGTGGCTATCTGCTTAAACGCATCAAACCGGCCGAAATCGCCGATGCCATCCGCCAGGTCCATGGCGGGGGTTCCGTCATGACTCCACGCATCGCCCGACGGGTGCTCGAAATGCTGACCAACCAGCCGGCAGGTAAAGTTTCCCAAACTGAAGATCATCGGCTGAACGACCGGGAAAAGGATGTTCTTCGGTGCATGGCCGAGGGCAAGCCACGCAAACAAATCGTGAACGATCTCTCCATCAATTCTCATACCCTCGACTACGTAATCCGCTGCATTTATCGCAAGCTGCACGTCCAGTCTGTGGCGGGCGCGGTTTCAGTTGCCATGCGGGCGGGTATCGTGTCGCCTGGGAAGCCGTCAGACTGATCAACTTCAGATAGTGGGCCAGTTTGGTTGGTAAGGACAGCGCGCTGCGCTGTCCCCGGCGGTAAAGCCGCCGGAAGGGATGGGCAAAACAGCGGATCTTACCACGTTCATTGCGCCCGCTATACGGGCGCGGACGGCGCAGCGCGCCGTCCCTACCAAATTGACCCACTACCCCATTTCATGAGCCGGTTTTTGAGGCGGATTTTTGAGCGTCGGTCCCAGAGGAGATTGGCTGAAGGTCTGCGAGCACCAAGGCGCGTTGCGCTTCGGGATTGGCCATGAACCATTTCCAGACGTTGCCGGAGCGCATGTTTTCGCAGGCAAGCAGCGTGATACCTACGTCAATGCCAAGGACATCGGGGCAGACCCACCCATTGGTCGGATGAAATGCATCCGCGAATCCATACCGCCCATAGATCTTGTCGCCGAACTGATCCTTCATCGCACGAAGCGCGGGGAGGCAGATGTCCGGGGTGAACATAAGCGAACCGGCCGAGGCGCAGGGCACCACCGAGCCGTCTATGCTCGGACGCGCAGGCGGCCCGCCCCACGCTTTGTATCCGTGAGCGCTTTCGGAACTGGTAATGCCCCAAATATTCTCGGAGTAACCTGGAAATCTTTTTGCCAGATCAATGCAGAAGGCTTTATGAGCGCGTGTGGCGTTGGCCGAGTTTTCCCAATAGTTGATGCCGGTGCCCTGTCCTTCGCGGCGATTGCGAAGATCAAACCACGCAAACGGCCATTGATAGGTCCAAAGCACCGATTTGCCGACATATTTGTAGCCGGCATATTCATTCATGTCGCGGGTCCAGGCATACCAGCATTCCGGTTTCATCGTGTGGGTGGGCGACCCGATGCCGAGCAGATACATGCAGGCCAACTGGCAATAATGGTCGTAGCGGCTTTTAAGAAATCCACCTTCCGGCGCCCATCCATGGGCCAGGGTCATTTCGCCATTGCACATCCAGGCGTAATCCATTCGCTCATAGATAAGGGTGGCCAGACGGCGGATCTCCTCATCCTCGTGGAAATATTGCCGGGCGGTAAGGGCGCCGGCCGAAAGCCAGGTGGCATCGCTCGTTGACATCTCGCTCGTGCGGTATCTTTCACCGGTATGCACGTCGATAAAATGATAGAACCAGCCATGCTCGTTCTTCACCGGCCCGTCCGCAAATGACTTCAAAGTGGCGCGCACACGCTCCCGGGCATCCGCGCGCGTGACCCATTTCCGCTCCGCGCCAATGCACATCGCCGTCAGGCTGAAACCAGTCACACCGGTGCTGCCTTCATCACGGCGTTCGGCTGGCTCATACTCGCTGCCATCAGTGCGGGCGCGGTCGCGTGCGATGCCCGTCTTCGGATCGGATTGCTCCCAAAAAAAGCGGAAAGAACGCTGGGAAAGATCATCGAGAAACTCATCGTCAGTGAGTTTCGTATCTGCGGCCACACTGCAAACACTCTGGTTCATCAGCGTATAGGCGGTACAACCCGCCATGGTTGCCAGGAATGAACGTCGCCGTATAGGGGTTTGGATGTTCATAAGTTGCAGCCGCAAATTTCAATGTTCAGGCACATCTTTGCGATGGCATTGTCTGTAGGCATAAGTTGATGATACGATACCTGCCATCAAAGCCACAACTTACGCAAACTCGTAAATTGGCACCGACCGTCCCGGCAGGTTTGCGCTTATGCAGTTCGTTGTTCAAGTTTTTCCCCGGCTGATGCGGAAGACAGCCCGCCGAATTGCCCCCGGTTTTGATTACGAATATTCGTAGGCGTTGATTTGGCTAATCCTGTTGCCCGTTCAATTTTTACGCCTAGCATCTTCCCGACCCTTTCTATTCTTAACCATGCACACCATCGTCCGATCCGGGATTTTTAATTCGTTGGCAGTTTCGTTGGCTTTAGGAATTTGGTTGTTCCTGGCTTGCGCAGCCTGGGCAGACGAAAACCCGCCCCGCTCAGCCCGCGATTTTACGACGCAGCCCGCGCAGACATTTTTAAAAGATACCACCATTTCACAAAAAGTTGATGCGTTGCTGGCGCAGATGACTTTGGACGAAAAAATCGGCCAAATGGCATTATTTACAAGTTCCGGAGCCACAACCGGTCCCTCGGGGGCTCGCCAGGATTTGGAGGATCAAATCCGTAAAGGCAATTGTGGCGGCGTGTTCAATGCCCACACCGTCGCCAAAATTCGACACTTCCAGAAAATTGCCGTCGAGGATACGCGCCTCAAAATACCCCTCATATTCGGGTATGACGTGATCCATGGATACAAAACGATATTTCCAATACCTCTGGCGGAAGCTTCTTCGTGGGATACCAATGCGATTGAAAAATCCGAACGCGTAGCCGCCATTGAAGCGTCCGCCGGCGGTTTGAATTGGACTTTTGCGCCGATGGTTGACATCGCAAGAGATCCAAGATGGGGACGGATAGCCGAAGGCGCAGGAGAAGATCCGTTCCTTGGGTCCGAAATCGCCGGAGCAAGAGTTCGGGGTTTTCAGGGAAATGACCTGGGAGATGGTTCCAGCATAGTTGCGTGTGTAAAACACTTCGCGGCCTATGGAGCTGTCCAGGGCGGACGGGACTACAACACCGTTGACATGTCCGAACGCACACTCCGTGAAGTTTATCTTCCACCTTACAAAGCCGCCATCGATGCGGGCGCCCTTAGCGTTATGTCATCATTCAATGACCTGAACGGGATCCCGGCTTCGGCGAATAGTTTTTTGCTAAAACAGATTTTGCGGGACGAATGGGGGTTCAAAGGATTCGTTGTGACCGACTATCTGGCAATCAATGAGCTGGTTCAACATGGAATCGCCATGGACGAATGCGATGCGGGATGCCAGGCCTTGAACGCCGGTGTGGATATGGATATGCAGGGCGGTATTTACCTCAAATACATAAAAACCCTGCTCGCGGACGGGAAGATTTCTCAAAATCAGGTTGATGAGTCTGTAAAAAGGATTCTTACCATCAAATTCATGCTCGGCCTGTTCGATGATCCATACCGCTGCTGCGATGATAAAAGAGAAACAAATTTGATCTTCACCGCTGACAACCTGAAAGCGGCCTATGACATGGCCTGCGAATCAATGGTTCTCTTGAAAAATAAATCGCAAACGTTGCCATTAAAGCCCGGCTTAAAAATTGCCGTGATTGGTCCGCTGGCCAAAGCCCAACGGGACTTGTTGGGCTGTTGGGCTGGCAGGGGCGATTCAAATAAAGTTGAAACGGTGTTTGATTGGATGGTGAATGATAACATGGGTGGCCAAACCTCCTTTGCGAAAGGCTGCGATGTTTCTTCAAGTGACCGGTCCCAATTTGCCAAAGCGGTGAAAGCAGCGAGTCACGCCAACCTGGTTGTGATGGTGCTGGGTGAAAGTGCAACTATGACCGGAGAAGCCTCTTCGAGGACAAGTATAAACCTGCCGGGAGTTCAAACTGATCTAATCAGAGAAGTCAAAAAAACCGGCAAACCAATCGTAATTGTATTGATCAATGGTCGTCCCCTGGCCTTGGAAGAGGAATCATCGTTGGCAAATGCGGTTTTGGAGGCGTGGGCTCCCGGCACCAAAGGTGGTGAAGCCATTGCCGATGTATTGTTTGGAAAATATAATCCATCGGCCAAGCTGCCGGTCACTTTTCCCCGAAATTTAGGACAGGTGCCAATCTTTTATAGCACAAAAAAAACGGGCCGTCCTTTCGATCCGGCCAGCCCGATGGCAAAATACAAATCAGCCTATCTGGATAGTCCGAACGATCCCCTTTATCCGTTCGGGTTTGGTTTGAGCTACACTGCATTTAATTATTCAGGCCTGCAATTGGATAAAAAAGCTTTAACGCCTGGCGGTCAAATTACAGCGATGGTGGATGTTTCTAACACCGGCAAATACGACGGCGTGGAAATTGTGCAACTTTACACCCGCCAGCTTGTTGGCAGCGTCACGCGACCGGTTCTGGAACTCAAAGGTTTTCAACGGGTTTATTTAAAGGCCGGAGAAAGCCGTCGCGTTGCTTTTACGCTTGGTGGAAAGGACTTGACGTTTTTGCGTCGTGACATGACTTGGGGAACAGAACCCGGAAAGTTTGAGGTGTTTGTCGGCCCCAAAGCCGGGACCTGCAATCAGCGCAATTTGACCTGGTTAAAGATCGATGACAAAACAGCGCCGGATAATGGAGCTGGACTCACTTGTACTGCATTCAGAACCCGGCTTGCAAAATAACACGCCCCGAAATTACTCTGGCCACTCCAAACAACCTTGGGAAAATTTTAGCTTCTTCATCTTCCAAAATTGTCAGGAATCAGTCAGGAAATATTCGCATTTCCTTTATTTTTGGTGCCGACGGAGGGGGTCGAACCCACACGGCTTTAAGGGCCACCGGATTTTGAGTCCGGCGCGTCTGCCAATTCCGCCACATCGGCACTGATGCAGTCCTTCAACCTACCCCAAATTTCAGGGTCAACGCAAGCGTGCAATTCGTGGTTTGCGGAAACACTGAATGTCAGCTCTCATCCGGAATCAACCTCGATTCAAAATAGCCGGCCAGATTCATCAGGTTCCAAAGTTGGAACTGGGCGGGCGATTCCGGCTTCTGATAGGTATCCTCCGGTTCGCCGAGTTCCCTCCAGGCCCCGATCCTGATGTCATTGAGGATCTGCAATAGATTCTCCTGGTCGTCCGATTTCAATTTCAACAACCAATTCGCCGGCCCTTCACTCAAGTTTTCAACGGCCAATTTTTTCGCCGCTTTTTCCAGCCCGCTCCGATGGGTTGACAATGAGTTGTTCAACAGAATTTCCCGCTCCAAAGATTCCGCATTGTGGGTTCCTTTTGACATCCTGGCCGCAAACAGTTTGGTGAAGGGAAAACTGTTGAGCAACGACCTCAACACCATCGCTTCTTTTTCATTCAATTCATATGCCCAACGATCCCCGGTCTGTTTGACCTGTTTCATTCCGCCGGCTCCATGGTTGCCTGCAATTTGTATTTATGGAGTTGGTGCACGTAGTATTCGGCTTTTTCGGCGCTTTCCCTGACCAGCGCGCTCTTTCCTTTTTCGTGAACTTCCATCATGTGCTTTTTGGCTTTTTCAAGATTCCAGCCAAAGACCCTCATGAAGACATGCGTGACATAAACCATCAGGTTCACCGGGTCGTTCCAGCAAACGACATAAAAAGTCGGGGCATGCTCCGCCTCGGATCGGGAAGCTGGCACGACCACTGGCTTGGTCTTCCGGGCTGGGACAGCGACTGGCATTTCAAATTAACATTTCACCGAAGGCCTACTCGCCGCCTTCCATGTGGAAATACATGGATTGGAGCGCAACTTTTCCCGGTCCTGTGAACCGGTTCCAGACGATTTGGCCGGCACTGGCGAACAATCCGGTCGACAGCTTTTGGAACATCGTCTGCATCTGTACCGTGCGCTCCTTATAAATCCAGCCGCCCGGCTCGATATCGATCGCCTCGCCCGGCGCGAGCGTCACTTCAAAGACGTTGCCGAAGCCGTGCAGCCACACAATGCCGTCGCGCACGGGGCACGAAAACGTATCAATGAAAAATCCCGTGCCGCCCAGCAGCATATTGGCCGCGCCCCGTACGCGCGTGAAGGTGTATTCCACGTTGTCCGTGGCCGCGAGCCATTGATGTTCCCGCACATCCACACCCTCACCCTGCTTGAGGTGCAGGCCGATCACGTGGCCCGCGCCATCGCGGCTGAACGCGATGCGCCCCGGCCCGCGCGCGCCGGTAAGCAGGAAGGGCATGCCGGCGAGCATCCGTTTGAACGCACCCTTGATCGGATGGATCGCCACCTCCACCGCCGGATCTTTCCAGAGCAGGATGTGATGCTCGAAATAGACGCCGGTGTTGCTCAATTCCACCTGCAATGCCGGGACCAGCTCGCCCTGGATGTGGTAGGTAACACCGCCAAAGGTTTCGTTCTGGACGTTCGTCTCGAGTTGGATGGGGACAGCCATAATTTTGATTGGGTTGATGATCGAAGTTCTTGGGGATTTGAACGCCGCCCCGCTCTGAGGTCAAGACAAACCGGAATAACCGGAATACGCCGTAGTGACTCAGGTCTTTAATGCATCAGCGCAACCCAGGCAAGCAGCCCGGCCAGGGCCGCCACGGTCACCGGTATGCCCAGTCGCGCAAAATCCCAAAGCGAAATCGTGATTCCCATCTGGCGCGCCTGTTGAACCACAATGATGTTGGATACGCTGCCGATGATCAGCAGACTTCCCCCAAAACTGTTGGCCTGCGCTACCAGGAACGGGACGACTCCCTCCAGCTTGACCACCTTCAACAGCAACATCACCGCCGCCGAATTGCCCACCAGGTTGGATAGCAATGCCGTCGTCAAAGTCAGGTTCACCGGGGCGTTCAGGTTGAAGCCGGCTTGCGCCAGATGATGAATGGCCGCATCGCCATAACCCGTGGATTGAAAAGCACCGGCAATCACAAACAAGCCCATGAACAGCACCAGAATCGGCCACTCCACCAGCGCAAGCAGGTCTTCCGTGCGATATTTTGTGCTCGCCAGATGAATGCCCGCAGCGGCCAGCACGATGATTTCCTTGGGCAACGACGTGAAGAACAAGACAATGACGATGAGAAGAATGATGATGCCCTTCAAAGTATGCAGGCGGTTGTAGGTATAAGTCTCCACGCCCACGCTGTCGGGAATCACTTGCGTCGATTGAAGCTTTTTCCGCGACATCATCCAAATGATTCCGTACGCCGCAGCCATGGCAAAGACGACCGGTCCGATGCTCCAAACCAGATATTGCCCAAACCCCAGATGCGCGACCTGGCCGATCATCATGTTCTGCGGATTACCGATCAACGTGGCCGCCGCACCGATGTTGCTGGAAATGGTCAGCGCGATCAAAAATGGAACGGGATTGATCTGTTTGCGCAACAGGGCGAGCCCGGTGATCGGCGCAAAGACATAGCAGACCACATCGTGATTCAGAAACGCCGAAAGGCCCCCGGACACCAGCATCAGGATCAAAAGAAATCGTGCCGGATGACCGAGCAAACCGGCCAGACCCGCCGCCACCTTGTCATAGAACCCCGACAACCGGAGCTGGGCGGAGATGACAAAAAAACCGAACAGCAGACAGATCGTCGGCCAGTTCACGTACGAAACGGCATCCGCCGAAGATCATCATCCCCATCGCACCCAACAGCGCGATGCCGATGCGGTTAAGCATCAAACCCGGAATATGCCCGATCGCAATCCCGAGATAAGCCACGGCAAAGATCGTCAGGATGATTTGGTTTGTCTCCATTTTTGAACCGATCCATTCAGGCCTGAAATCGCAAAGCGTCGAAACCCGGTGTTTTCATCACCGGAGATTGCGCCGGTTGACGTGTCCCGTCAAGCCGGAGCCGTTCCGAAAATCCGATGCCCGGCACCTGGCATGTGCCCGCAAAAAATACTCGGACTATTCGTACTTATTCGAACTTTTTTTTGCTCGGCAAAAGCCGGCAAATCCGTCAAAACTTTGTTAACCCGCACAACTTCAAAAACTTAGGCATTTCCCGCTAAGATCGGCCTCGCCGGCATCCGAAAGACCGCTCCAAAAAAATCCCGTTATTAGTTGTTACTCCGTGTCCTTTCCGTTTTTCCGTTCTTTTGAGTTCACATGGTTTGATCTCGTCACATCGCACTCGTCACTGAACCTTGTCTAACTTTGACTATGCTTGACCAACCTTGACCCGGCTTGTCGTGCCGTAGCCCGGCGGAGGCGGACTTGCCGCGCCGACTTGTCATGCCATAGTTTCAACGACGGCGGAAGTTTTAACGGAGGCGGGTCGCATTCGTCCCCTCGGTCCTATTTTCCTCCGCGCCAGCGGTGTAGCGTCGAGGCTGTGCCTCGATCTATCCGCAATCCGCATCCGAAATCCCCCCATCGCTGACGGCGGCCCGTCCCGCTCGGACCCGTCCGCAAGAACCTGGGCGGTTAAAAAAATTTCCCCGTTAAGCGAACATAAGTGAATTTATCCGAACATAAGCGAACATAAGCGTAGATTTCTCCGACCCATAAGCGAATGTAAGCGTATTTTTTAAACAGCTTCACCGGTTAACCCGGAACCAGGTTGGTGCCCGCCGGGTGGGTCTGAATGGCTCGATTCGAGCCATTCAGACCCACGCCCGCGTTACATGCCAGCTCCCATCTCCCAACGGCCACTTCGTGGCTATGTCAAAGAACCACCAGCAACTTGCATGATAGCACAACCCCGCCAAACAACCCGTTGCGCCGCGCATCCGATTTTGAATTATTTTTTCCCGGGCAAGATGCTTGATTGAAAAGGCTTGCAGACAATCGAACCCTCACCCCCCACTCTGTTCTTTCATTTTACCTTTTTAATTTTTAATTGAAATCGCCCGTCAGGCTCTGACCCCGTCCGCCTCGGATCTGTAGCCGTGGACGTCAGTCCGCGCCAACTTTCAACGCCTTAACAGTGCTTGATCCATCAACCATCAACTACCTGTCCCGCTTGCGGGATCCACCATCAACTTTGCCGCCCCTGGCGGCACCGAGTTCCAGCAGCACCCAGAACAACGCCGCCGTGGGCAGCTTGAACAAACCCCCGTCAAACCAAAACGCCACCACAAAGACCAAAGCCCCCGCCAAACACGCCGCCCGCAACCCTTCCCCCCCCTGAACCTCGTAGCAGCCGACGTGAGAAGGCTCAAACTTTGCCTCCCCGCTCTCAGATGGAGCCTCCTGACTTTCTGCTCGTAGCGCAGGCGTCCCGCCTGCCCGGGCTGCTTCGGACACAAAGTGCTGCCGACTTGCAGTCGGCAGGGGCGAAGGCGTCCCGCCTGACTGGGATGCTTCCATCTTCCGAATTCTAGGACTCTTTCTAAAACAAAGCCCCACATACGCCACAAAACAAAGCAACGCCGGAATACCGAGTTCCGTGCCAATCATCATGTAATCGTTGGTGGTGAGGGCGGCAGCACCGTCTTCCGGTGGAGAATAGCTTTTCTCATAGAGGCTGACGGCATTATTCCAACCCACGCCAAAAGGATGATCCCGCATGATTTTTAATCCGGCTTCCCATGCCGCCACCCGATGCTGGGCCGAGGGACGCCCCAAATCTGCGTGCTTTAAATACCACGGCGCGGAATCCGGCGTGCGGCTCCAGAACATCAATATGCCTAAAGCCACGAGCCCCACGCCTATCGCAACATACCGCCATTTCAGTTTCCCGTAGCACCACGCCAGATACACCAAGGCAACCGCCGTCGCCAGCCAAGCCCCGCGCGAATAACTCATCACCAACCCTACCCCCATCATGCCAATGGCAATCCATAAAAAAACTCGGAGGGCCGAGTTCCACGAGACCCATGCTGACATCCTCGTTCCGCCCTCTTCGCGCCATCTTGTCCGCCATAGTTTCAACGACGGCGGAAGCCCCTCTGGCGAAGGCGGTTTCCGCTTTTCTTCAGAATTCCGCATTCTACATTCTTCCTTCTTCATTCCTGCTCGCAATCCGATTGCGAGCAGAGTCCCCGCCCCCATCAACATTCCATAAGTATTTGGATCATCCCAGAGGCCTATCCAACGCGGGCCATGATATAAACAATCGTCACAATAAAAAAATTGAAGCCAAGATCCAACAGTCAAAAACCATGTAATCCACAGTACAAAGCGTTTAAGTTGCCAGCCATTCTTCAAGAAAACATTTTGGCTTGAAATGTGATCACGCATCAATCCATTTTTAGGATTAAACCCAAAAGTGATACCTTTTCCAAGAGTCATCCCTGCAATAAAAGTCAAAGCGTCGGTGGAACGCCAGCTAACATATTTTATAAAAAAGTAATAGACCGCAAAACCTAACAACGCAAGCAAAAGCAAATCAGCCAGGTAGAAACTTAAATAAATGAACAAGAAGCACCAGATGCTGAAAAGAATTAATGCAACCCACTGTATTGATAAAAATGTTAGTTTCCAACCTAAAATAGTTACATTGCCATGGCTTAAACCTGGTTCAATCAAGCAAAGAAACGTCAGCCCCAAAGGTAGCAGATAGCCACATGGCTGCCGTCCATTCATGAGGAAACCATTTGCGAACGCGCTACATTGGGACGCCTTGTTAGAATCCAAAAAGAAATCCAGCTACCGAGTAATAGATATAATAAAAAAAATTTCATAATCACATCGGCTACATCTTGAGGGATATGAAGAAGGTCGGTCAATCCCCCCATGCACGCGCAAGGCCTGTGCCATCCCACAATATGCAATCCCACGCGATAGAGTAAAAAATTGGTGGCGAGGCATGCCACCAGCGCAATCTGCAACTTGTTGTCTTTTCCCAACAGACAATATAGCGCGAGCGCCAATTCCACCAAGCCAAGGATAATAAACACATCACGAAAAGTATATCCCAAAATAGGGTCTTTGACACCCAAAACCCGGGCGGCTCCAAAACTACTCGATAATTTAGCCAAGGCGGCCAACGCCAACACCAATCCGGCCGACGAGATGTAAATCCGCAGAAACTTGGACGTGTTCATATTTTTAAAAAAAAGGATCCGGCAACCGACTGCCAACGACTCCGACACAGGAATCAAAAGGATACCAAGAGTGGCATTCCGGCGACCATTTCCAACGCAGCACCAAAGGAACAGGCTTTGCTTGATTTTGATATTTCACAACCATGGTGATTGCCGCAATATCCATATTCGAATGGAGTGGAGTTGCCAAAGAGTCCGAATATGTCAAAAGTGCCGGCCCAGTAACCGTGCCGGCGAATTCTCCATAATTGGTAGAATTTACTGGCGGCAACTCCGCGACAGTTCGAACCTTGTAAGTCCAGCATTGAGAGTGATCAAAAGACACGCAGTCCCACCAATTTGACAATTTTTCATTAGACCACGTTAAATCCCAAGAGGCCTTAATTTGCTTCCAAAGGGGTTTTTTCAGATAATCTTTATAAGATTCATTGGTGGATGCCGCATGGGTTAAAATGGCGGGAATACGATGATTGCCATAATTGCTTAAAATCGGCTGGCCGCCGCTTTCATCACAGGGCATCAAAACGAGTTTCAAATAATCAGCATTACCAGTGTGGTGAGCTTTAATCAAATTCAATGTTTGGTCTACTAACGATATTTTTTGGGAGGCGCTCAAATTACTGTTGGTCAAATTCTGGATATTAGTCAAAAGCATATCCTCGTTTACCCCATCAATTTTGATATAGCTCTCTTGTTGCCATTGCCGAATTAAGTTAGCATAGGCCGGGTTTGATTTAGTGGGATCCGCCGATACAACCGCAGCTGCATCATAATGCACCTTATGTCCTCTATAAAAAATTAATGCAATCATCAAGATTGATGGAACAGTGAACAATAATATAAAGAAAAGAGAGTTTTTTTTCATCTGGAAACATTATTAGGACGACGATTCAAAACATTTTAATCGGTTTGGTGAGCGACCGAAAATGGGTTGAAAATAAAAACTCCATGGGCTTTTATTCCCATAGAGTTAATCGCCAGCTTGTTTATTTCAATTATCAGCTTTGCAACCGTCAGAATGGCAGGAGTCATCGCTTGGGCAGCAACTTTCAGTAGCTTTGCCTGATGAATCACACCATAGACAGCAGTAAGTACTTATCCCGCCGTCACAGTTCCATTGATGTGTTTTTCCATCACAGGTGCCGGAACTCATATCGCAGTTCCAAGCATACACCATGCCCGTTAGTAAGGGTGTGATGATCACCATTGTTAGTATTTTTTTCATGTTGGTATTTATTTGTTTTGGTTTTCTAACTTTTCCCTCATCAAACGTCATGGGGAAATTCTATCAACTCCCAGATTGGGCAACTTCAAGCCAATGATAATTTCTAGTTGAGGGTCATTTAGTCATATTCGTTTATTTTTATTAACCTGTTACCACTTGAACACGCTCGCCAAACCCAATTAATAGGTATTCGAAAGCCGAACCGAATCTCGCCTCGCGTCGACCATATTTAGTGAATTTTTGGTTCGCATGTTTTTTACAAACCCAATTAGAGCACGTCCTGAGATGCGGGGGGTAGAACTTTGTTTAATCATTTTCGCAAATTGTTAATCATTTTCGCAAGTTTTGGCCAAATTTGGGTTTGGTCAGCATTGGCAATGACGGGCAGGTGCCCCAAAACTTTTTGAACTTACGGGTGAAGTTGGTCTGCTGTTTGTAGCCCAGGCAGGCGGCGGTTTCCTTGATGGATGATCCATCGCGCAGTAGTTCAAGTGCGAGCCGCTGCCGTTGCTCACTCAGCCAGGCTCCAGGAGGTCTCCCCATGTATTTGGCGAAATGCTGGCGTAAGATCTCCCCGGAGACCCCGCACTGTTTGGCCAGCGCAGTGGCAGACCAGTTGGCCTGTCTTGCGAGTTCCGGCCAATGCTGTATCTGTTTGAGTTTGTGGCTCATGTCGGCTCCTTCAAAGTGATGTCCTTTTTGCAATGCGGGCAGGGCATTTTTGTACCTATAGAGTGGGCGGGAAATTCAATGTGCCCCTGGCAAAAGAAGCACGAAGATTTTAACCGTTCTTCCGGATTTCGTAACGCCACTGTCGCCCGACAGTGCGGGCAATCAATTTTTTGTCCCAGGTTGCGCAGAGGGAATTTGACATGCCCGCCGCAGGCGGGGCAGGACATCTTTTGGAATTCCACCGGGGCCGGCAACCGGCGACCAAGCCAAAGCATGATACAACCGCCGATAAACAAATAAATGAAAACGAAGTCAGCCATAACGCCTGTCGTGTTGGCCGTCACGCCAAAATTGTAGGTAAAACCTCCAAGATAACCGGCCAGGCCATGGCAACCCGCCACCCAAAGTCCGACACGAATGACCAGAAAACAAAAGCCCAACCAGAGCACCATAAGGGCAGATATGGTTGCCCGTTCATTGAAGAAACAAATCAAGCCCGCCACTGCGGTTATTCCACCAATGATCCAGAATAGTTCACTAAGGGGCATCTGGAAAATCGGGTCATGCGGTAGCACTACATCAACCGGACTTGTCCAGTTGATCAGAAAAAGGGCGGAGGCCAGGGCCAGCAACAAGGCACCGGCCGAGTTCGTGAAGATGGAAACAACCTTTTGCATATTTAAGGTTCGTTTAGGAAAAGCAAGGTTTCGTGCGATCGTTCCCTCTCGCTGGGCAACATCCTGACAATGTGTTCCTCCCAGGGATAGCACAGCAGCGTTATCGGTACGCCCGCATTGGCGGCTTGATCCTGAAATCGGGCCGGGTTGAAATAGGAATTAATCGCAAGGTCGAGATCCCCATAATCAATGAACACCTTCTTTCCCGAAAGTTGCGAAAGATCGGGAAGCGTTAAGGGACTATGGAGGACAATTCCCCGCCATAGTTTTGGATATTCTACGAGTAGATCACACACCGGGTCGGCACCGGCTGAAGCTGCACAAAGATAAACCTGATTTGTGTCAATATCCGGATTTTTAGTGAGACTTTCATAAGCGGAAAACAAATCCTTTCCCCATTGAGCCTCATTCCGCTGGTTGCGCTCGGTGTACATGAAATAATATCCGCAATCGGCAAGGGACTGGTAATCTGCATTCCATGCAAAGCCTGGGGCGGTGACGCCGGCTATGCCCATGATCAGCGGACGTTTTTTTGAGGTAATTTGACGGGGAGGTACATACAGGTAATATGTCAAGATTTTCCCGGATGCGTTGGTGACCTGGTGCCATTCCACCGTGGCATTGGTCAGATAATACGCATCATCGGCCCTGGGCACCACGCACGCCACGGAGCCGGAGGCCACGTCATATTTCCATATTCCGGTCGGCCCGTGATTGATGGAACTGGTCACAAAAATTTCATGCTGGCCGGGCACAAAATGGCTGTATTGATCGGGCCACTGAAACGTGACCGGGGCATGCGCCTCGTCCAATTTTGTCACCATCAGGTTCGTGGTGCCAATCTGGGAGATAAAGGCATATCCCTTCCCCTCGTTGATGAGCCGCAAAGATTCCGGATGCAATTCGCTGGTATCAATCTTTGTGATGCCTGTCAGTTCACTGGATCGGTCGGGATAAAGATCGGCCAGAAACTGGCCATTGGCGTCCTGGCCATGCAGTAAAAACCGGTTGGCGGCTGGCGAATAGCAAAACTCCATCAACTGGATGGTACTGGAATCCCAGACCTTCACCGGCGCATCGGAGCCCTCGCTGCACCGCCAGATGGCATTCCCCTGCTTCCAAACGATCGAATGGTCATCGAAGCGGGTAAAACCTTGCACCCGCTCCGCCGGGAGCTTGAAACTTTTGAACGGCACGGGATTCGACCAGGCACCTTGCGCATGGCTGATGGTAAAAACGGCATGGCCATCGTCTGCCAGCGCCAAAGTTTCCGGCGATAGCCATGTACCCAGGGTGCAACGATCAGTGACCGGCACGGCTGCCACCATGGCCCCCGTATCTCCGTCACAAATCACCACTTCCCAATGGTCTTTATATCGGCAATAGGCAAAAAAGCGGCTATCCGGAGACCAGTCGAGCAGCATTTCATGCAGCGGGCCTGCCAGGGTATAGGGATCCACATCTATCAGTTTCCTTTTGCCGCCGATTTTGCTTAAAAAAAGACCGTATCCATTTTCCACGGCCTGCATAAAAACCAACCGCGTACCGGTATTATCCGCCATGGAAAAGCCGAAATGACCGATGGTTGAAGAACCCAGTGCCGCCATGATTTTATTAAAATGAGCCGGCCGATTGGCCACCACCACCAGATGCCACGCCAGCACCAGCGCGGGCATCGCGATAGTAAGGACAATCCCCGTGCGCTTGGAAGGCAGTTCTTTTACGAAACGCGCCAGCCTCCCCCTTGCGGAAGTTGATCGTTTCCATGCCTTGTCAAACCAGACCTCAATCATAATTCAAAAAAGAGTGGCTGCGACGCCTCGTCGCCAACTCGGGGGACCACAGCCGCCCCGGCTGTAGTTCGGCGCGCCCTCGCGCCGAACCCCGGACGGCGAAAGACTCTCCAATGGTCTGGTTCATACGCGCAACAGCGGGTCGCGAGGGCGCGACCCGCCGCGCCCGGGGCGGGCGCGCTCCCTTTTCGACTGCATGGGTTTCAATCCTTCGCATTGATGGTCCAAATGTTGGGACTTATCCCATCGGTCCCGTCGGTTTGCCCCTTGGCCAATAGACTCACATGGCCATCGGTCATAAGATAATTAAACTTCCCAAAATGAAAACTCGGCGCGTCGCATAAGGAATCCGTCCGCTGGATATAGGCATTCATCACCCAACTGCGCCCCAACCGGCCGATGTTGTTATGCGGATTGATCAGTTCGGTCAGCATCATCGTATTGGCCGGATCAGGCAGCCATGACAGCTTGACCATTGCCAATGAATCTAACTGTCCTTTGTCCAATGATTGGTTGGTGGGATTGTCCAGTAACCGGGCCATGTTCGCCTTGGTCCAAACGAGACCGACACCGGTCCAGTTATTTGGTCCCGGCGGCCAGTCATACATGTTATGCCCCGGCATGGCATAACTGCGCGCGTCCGATTGCGCGGTAGGATCGCTCGGGCAAACCAACAGCGTCTCATTTGACGTTTTGAACCAATTCGAACGTTTTTGTGTTCCTGACCACTCGAGCTGTTTTTTTGCACCCGGCGATTTGGCGGCGGCTAATTGCGATTGTCCCGCTTGCGGCAGATAGGGCAACAGTTGGATGTCCCACGTTGCCAGCGGTTCTTCAATCACCACCGGCGGCAGGCTGCCTCCGTGGTCATTGGCATAGCTGAACATGGCCTCGCCTAAAACCTTCAAATTGTGCGTGCATTGCACGATCCGCCCCCGTTCGCCCGAATGGGTAAAGACAAACCAAGCACTTAGCAACGCAAGCACTGCCACCATCACCATCAAATCCACCCGCGAAAAAGCCTGTAGTTTTGCGCCGTAGCAGCCGACGTGAGGAGGCTCCATCTGAAAGTCATAAAATAAAGTATGAGCCTCCTTACGTCGGCTGCTACGAGGTGCATGAGAAGATACGGCGCGTTCACTCCGTGCGTGCCGCGCCTTCAACCGGAATGTGCCAGATGTTCCCAACATCATGTTCATGCCTTCAATTTGGAACCGTTGCGTGGGTTAGCAACCAAGTGAGATCACTATCATTTAAAATGCTTCCCCCCTGCCAGTGATGCAGTTCGGCGTGCCCGTCAATAAAGGAAAACGCGCTGCTTTGATTGTGATAAACCGCCGGCAAATCGTAGATGTCCAGCAAACTTTGGTTGATTGAACCGTCACTGTTGTAGCCATCCATGTCCAGGTACAGCCAGCCGTCATTGATGGTTTCCGCCCGCTCGTCCACCATCACAAAAACGTCCGAAGCTGATATGCCGTGAATACCTGCCTCCTTGGAAAATTTTTGAAAGGGCGTCGTCCAATAAGCCGAATCATGTTCATTCACTTTGCCGGGATTGACCCAGCCATTCATCGATATGGAACGGACGCGCGGGAGTAGACTGGCTGGATCCAAGCTGATGTCACCGGGACAATGGTAAACTCCGGGATTTTTGATATTCCATCCAATGGAGCCGAATGTTTGATAGGCTGAACCGACCAGTAAATCAGTATTGGTATTGTCCGG
>Ga0210388_10001213_pt1 | contig 20301 bp, 20 predicted proteins | sample IncBWC19OmetaG_FD_155485 | JGI IMG/M metagenome (GOLD analysis project Ga0210388, IMG submission 155485) | Forest soil microbial communities from Barre Woods Harvard Forest LTER site, Petersham, Massachusetts, United States - Inc-BW-C-19-O ... | reverse complement strand
CAAGACGTTGGAGCAATGGCCCGATGCCGCCGAAGCGCTGCAGGACTAAAGGGTCAGCGGCCGGCAGCGCGCCCGCGAGGCGGGACGCGACGCGCGACAGATGGGCTTCCGACGGGGCGAAGACCCGCGCGTAAATATCGCGGCAGAGTACCGCCGCCTGCGCGCCGGGCCAATTGGGCCGCAGCAGCTGGGCCGGCAACAAGGGGTCGCGCAAATGCAGGCGGCGATATTCGTGGATCAGCAGCGTGCGCACCAGAAAGCAGTCTTTGGGCTCGATGTCGCGAGGATCTTTGAGTTCCGCCAACACCTGCGCGAAGCGAGCGACGAAGCGCTGGTATCGCAACCCTAGATCTTCCAGGTCCCATCCCAAATCGACCAAGCGTTGCGGAGCATCCTCGCCCGCGAGCGATGCCTCGAATGCCACGACTTTCGAGAGCAGTCCGGCCGAATCGCGCTGCGAGCGCAAGGCCTGCGGATCCAACTCCGGGTGCACGAATACATTGGCGGAAATCTCGCCGAATCCGCGCCACACCAATTCTTCGCGAATCTCGTTCCGCTCGGCGGCCCGCATCGGCGGCACGACGAGCACCGTCCAGCGGCCCGACCACAGCGTATCGGGTTCACTGTAAATGCGCTTGGTCGCCTCGGCGAAGCGGGCACGACCATGCTTCGACAGACGATATTCGCTGAGCTTGCCCGCGCGGTGTCCTTCCAGCCAACCGTCGTGCGCCAGTCGCGCGGTGGCGGTACGCACCAGACGTTCATTCAGTCCAAAGGGCGCCGCGAGATCAATCAAGCTGCCCAAAGCGATGGTGCCGCCGCGCGGCATGATGGAATCGCCGAATAGCGTGACGATGAGCGAACCGCCGCGCAACGGGCGCTGTCGGCGAAATCGAGCCACCAGCTCGGCGCCGGCAGTGAGGGCGATGGGGGTGGGGCGGGCGTTCTTGGCCATTTCGCTTTCCTAAGGTGCCGCCTTTATGACACATAAATCTTTGCATTTCCATATTTTTTGTATCACAATGACCGCACTGGCTGAACTTCCCGGGGGTTGGGCATGTACACGCAGGCTTTGGATACGCAGAGCGCGGAAACCGCGGCGCAGTTGGATGAAAGCGCACTCGAGCAGCGCTTTTTAGCCCGCGTTGACGCGGAGGAGAAGATCGAGCCCAAGGACTGGATGCCGGTCCGCTATCGCAACACCCTGATCCGACAGATTTCTCAACACGCGCATTCCGAAATCGTCGGCATGTTGCCCGAAGGAAACTGGATCACGCGTGCGCCGACCCTGAAACGCAAGTCGATCTTGATTGCCAAGGTGCAGGACGAGGGCGGTCACGGCGCTTACCTCTACAGTGCCGCTGAGACCCTCGGCGTGAGCCGCGATCAACTGGTCGAACAGCTGCTCTCGGGCAAGGCCAAGTACTCGAGCATCTTCAACTATCCGACGCCGACGTGGGCCGACGTCGGCGCCATCGGCTGGTTGGTGGACGGCGCCGCCATCATGAATCAGATTCCGCTGTGCCGCTGCTCATACGGTCCCTATGCGCGCGCCATGGTGCGGGTCTGCCGCGAAGAAAGCTTCCATCAGCGCCAAGGCTACGACCTGATGCTGCACCTGGCGCAGGGCACCGCGGAGCAAAAGCGCATGGCGCAAGAGGCGCTGAATCGCTGGTGGTGGCCGGCGCTCATGATGTTCGGTCCCTCGGATGCCAATTCGACCCATACGGGCGACTCGCAGCGCTGGAAGATCAAGCGTTTCTCGAATGACGAACTGCGGCAGAAGTTCGTCGATTTCACCGTACCGCAGGCCAAATTCCTAGGCCTGACCGTGCCTGACCCGCAGCTTAGCTGGAATGAGTCCAAGCAACAGCACGAGTTCGGGCCCATCGACTGGACCGAGTTCGACCAGGTGCTCAAAGGCAACGGCCCGTGCAATGCGGAGCGCATCGCCGCACGCCGCAATGCGCATGCGTCCGGAGCGTGGGTGCGCGAAGCGGCCAGCGCCTATGCGGCGAAGCACGGCGGCGACGCCGCAAAGCTCAGCGCGGCTGCGGCGAAGCATGCGGCAACGGTTTAAGGAGCACGCATATGGAAGATAAACGCCAGTGGCCTCTTTATGAAGTGTTCGTCCGCGCTCGCGGCGGCCTCGATCACAAGCACGTGGGCAGTTTGCACGCCTCCGATGCGCGCATGGCCATCGATCATGCGCGCGATTTATATACGCGCCGGCAAGAGGGCGTGAGCATCTGGGTGGTGCCGTCCAGCGCCATCGTGGCGTCCGATCCTGCGGAAACCGATTCCTTGTTCGAACCGGCGCGCGACAAGATCTACCGTCATCCCACCTTCTATGAAATCCCCGACGAGGTTAAAACCCTATGAGCGCGCATGCGTCCAAGGTCGACTCGGACGCGCTATTTCGCTACGTCCTGCGGCTCGGTGATTTGAGCTTGGTGCTGGGACAGCGCTTGGGTGAATGGGTGGGCCATTCTCCGGCGCTGGAAGAGGACTTGGGTCTCGCCAATATCGCGCTCGACTTGATCGGGCAAGCGCGGCTGCTGCTCACCTACGCCGGCGAGATCGAAGGGCGCGGCCGCGACGAAGACAAACTCGCCTATCTGCGCGAGCAGGGCGCGTATTTCAACGCGATCCTGGCGGAGCAACCGAACGGCGATTTTGGCCAAACCATTGTCCGACAGGTATTGATCGACGCATTTCAGCTCGAACTCTACGAGCGCATGGCGGGATCGCGCGATGAGCGTTTGGCAGCGATCGCCGCCAAGTCGGTGAAGGAAGTTCGCTACCACCTGCGTTACAGCAGCGACTGGCTGGTGCGCCTCGGCGACGGAACTGCGGAGAGTCATGCACGCGCGCAGTCCGCGCTTGATTTGCTGTGGCCCTACACCGTGGAACTGTTCGCGGCGGACGATTTGGATCGTCAGATGGCCGACATCGGTGTCGCACCGCAACTTTCCGAGGTTCATGCCGCGTGGAGCGTGCGCATCGATGCGATCCTGAATGAGGCGACCTTGAAGCGGCCCGCGGATCGCCCGCATGCCTGGCATGGCAAGCGCGGTCAGCACAGCGAGCATCTGGGCTACATCCTCGCCGAGATGCAATATCTGCAACGCACATATCCGGACGCGCGCTGGTGAGTGCCGTGAGTTTACGCGGCGATGAACGAACGGCAGCGGCAGGCGTGGCGGCGGTGAGCGAACCAGCGGCGCGTGTCGCGGCGGCTTGGCCGCTGCTTGCGTCCGTGGAAGATCCTGAAATCCCTGCCCTGAGCATCGTTGACTTGGGGTTAGTGCGTTTTGTCGAGGTGGGATCCGATGGACAACTTGAAATAGGGCTCTCGCCTACCTATGTGGGATGTCCGGCGACGGAAGTAATTCGCCGCTCGGTGCAGGATGCGCTGCGGCAGGGCTCCGTGGGCGATTTCAAGGTGACCACCGTGCTCTCGCCCGCTTGGAGCAGCGATTGGATCAGCGCCGACGGGCGGCGCAAGCTGCTCGAGTACGGCATCGTTCCGCCGGATCAGAGCGTATCGAACATGCGCGACGTGCTGCGCGGGACTCGTCCGCTGGCGTGTCCGCGCTGCCAATCGCTCGACACGGAAATGGTGAGCGAGTTCGGCTCGACGCCGTGCAAGGCCCTGCACCGCTGCCGCGCCTGTCTCGAACCTTTCGAATACTTCAAGTGCATTTGACATGGCGGCCTTAAGTTTCCATCCGCTGAAAGTGACCGCGGTCGAGCGCGCCGCCGAGGATGCGACCTGCGTGACGGTGGAGGTCCCTGCGGCACTGCGCGAGACCTTTGCGCATCATGCGGGCCAGTACGTCACGGTGCGCCGGATCATCAACGATCGCGACGAACGCCGTACTTATTCCATCGTCACAGCGCCAGGCGGCAGCGCGCTCAAACTGGGTATTCGGAGGCAAACCGGCGGCCTGATGTCCGGCGATCTGGCCGCGAATCTTCGGCCCGGGGATCTTCTCGATGTCGGTACCCCCATGGGACGGTTTCGTACGACAATCGATCCTGCGCGCCAATTCTCTTATGTGGCGTTTGCCGCAGGCAGCGGCATCACGCCCATCATGTCGCTCGCGACGGACATCCTGGCGCGGGAGCCGCGCAGCCACTTCACGCTGATTTACGGCAATCGCAGCATTTCGCGCACCATGTTTCTGGAGGAAACCCTGGCCCTGAAGAATCGCTACATGGATCGGCTGTCGCTGCACTTTGTCATGAGCCGCGAGCCTCAGCACACTGAACTCTTGAACGGACGCATTGACGCCAAGAAGGTCGCCGAGCTGGCGCAGCAGCTGCAGGAGATTTCCAGCGCGGATGAGTACTTGATCTGCGGCCCTGGCGACATGGTCGATGAGGTGCGAAATGCCATCAAGGCATTGAACGGCAACGCGCCCATTCGCTTCGAGCGCTTCGCGACCGCGAATTCGCGGCCGCTCGAGATACTCACGAAACAGGTCGACGCGACCGCGCCCGAGGAAGTCTTGGCAACCATCACGGTGACCATGGACGGTCGGCGCCGCAGCTTCCCCATGGCGCCGGGCGATCCGTCGGTGCTCGACGCGGCGGAACGGGCCGGGCTCGAACTGCCCTTCTCCTGCCGCTCCGGGATCTGCGCGACCTGCCGCGCTAGAATCACCGAGGGCGCCGCGGTCATGACGCATAATATTGCGTTGGAGCGCTGGGAGACCGACGCAGGCTTCGTGCTGTGCTGTCAGGCGCGGCCCACCACGCCCACGCTTGAAATCAGCTACGACCAGAAATAGTTGCTCACTTAGGACTTGAGGGGAAAGCATGTCATACGAGACCATTTTGTTCGAGGTGGACAGCGGCATCGCTCGTCTGACATTGAACCGGCCCGACAAGCTCAACAGTTTCAACACGCAAATGCACGGCGAAGTTCGCCAGGCGTTGTCGAGCATTCCGGAGAGCGGCGCACGCGTCCTGGTGCTCACCGGCGCCGGCCGCGGCTTTTGCGCCGGACAGGACCTGGGTGATCGCGCGGTCGCGCCCGGCTCGCAAGGCGTCGACCTCGGCGAATCGTTGGAAAACCGCTACAACCCGCTGGTGCTGTCGCTGCACAATTTGGCGATGCCGGTCATCGCGGCGGTCAACGGCGTCGCCGCCGGCGCGGGGGCCAACATTGCGCTGGCCTGCGATATCGTCATCGCGGCCCGCAGCGCGAATTTCGTGCAAGCCTTCTCCAAACTCGGCTTGATTCCCGATTCCGGCGGCACGTGGTTCTTGCCGCGGCTGGTCGGCGATGCCCGCGCCATGGGGTTGACCTTGTTGGGCAACAAACTGCCCGCCGAGCAGGCCGCCGCCTGGGGGTTGATCTGGCAATGCGTCGAGGACGCGGAGCTTGCCGGCACGGTCGATGCCATGGCGCGTCAATTTGCCGTGGCGCCCACGCGCGGGCTCGCGGCCACGAAAAGCGCTCTGCGGCGCAGCTGGCAAAACAGCTTCAAGGAGCAGCTCGATGTCGAGCGTGACGTGCAGCGCGAGCTGGGCCGCTCGAGCGACTACGCCGAGGGTGTCGCGGCCTTCACCGAGAAGCGCTCGCCGCGCTTCACCGGCCGCTAGTGTGTCGCGGGAAACTGCGCCGGGCTTGACCGGCAAAGAAACAATGCCGGGTTCCGCCAGCGCGCTTGAGCTAGCGCGCTCCGCGGTTCAATCCATGTATCGCACCGATCGCGCCTCGCAGAGTTTAGGTCTCGAAATCCTCGACGTCGCGCCAGGCAGCGTGCGCGTCTGCATGACGGTGCGTCCGGAGATGGTCAATGGCCATGGCCTGTGTCACGGCGGGGTTATTTTTACGCTGGCCGACAGCGCCTTTGCGTTTGCTTGCAACTCCCGTGGCGAGCCGATGGTTGCGGCCGGCGCCAGCATAGAATTTCTGGCGCCGACGCCCGCCGGCGAACGCTTGACCGCGCTCGCCACTGAAGTCTCGCGCAGTGCACGTCATGGGATTTACGATGTGCGCGTCACCAAGAGCTCGGGTGAGTCGGTCGCGCTTTTCCGCGGACGCAGTGCGCGCCTGCGCCCCCCCACACCCAACGGGACCATTTCATGAATCTACAGAGTTATGTCTGCGGACACTGGCAGAGCGGCGACGGTGAAGGCATCGCCATGCGCGATGCCACCACCGGCGAGCTCATCGCGCTGGCGACCTCGAGCGGCATTGATTTCGCCGCGGCCCTCGAATTTTCGCGCGATGTGGGGGGTCCTGCGCTGCGCGAACTCACCTTCCATCAACGCGCCACGATGCTCAGAGCGCTCGCCAAAAAACTGTCCGAACTCAAAGAAGAGTTCTACGCGCTCTCCTATCGCACCGGCGCGACCAAGAACGACGCACTGATCGACATCGACGGTGGAATCGGCACCGTGTTCGCCTTCGCCGGCAAAGGCTCACGAGAACTGCCGAATTCCCATGTCTATGTGGATGGCGATGTCGAGGTCTTGTCCAAGGGCGGAACCTTCGTCGGTCAGCATCTCTACGTGTCGCGCGAGGGTGCGGCTATCCACATCAACGCCTTCAATTTTCCGGTGTGGGGAATGCTGGAAAAACTGGCCCCGACCTTGCTCGCCGGGATGCCGGCCATCGTCAAACCCGCGACCGCGACCGCGTACCTCACTGAACTCGTGGTCCGCCGCATCATTGATTCGAAAATTTTACCGGAAGGCGCACTGCAGCTGGTGTGCGGGAGCCTGGGAGACCTGTTCCAGCACTTGCATTGCCAGGACGCGGTTTCCTTTACCGGATCGGCGCACACCGCGGAGCGCCTGCGCACGCACTCGGCGATCGTGCGCCATGCCGTGCCCTTCATCGCGGAAACCGACTCGCTCAATTCCAGCATCTTGGGGCAAGATGCCAGACCGGGAACGCCGGAGTTCGATCTCTTCATCAAAGAGGTTGTGCGCGAAATGACGGTCAAGACCGGACAGAAGTGCACCGCCATTCGCAAGGCCCTGGTGCCGGCGGCCGTGAGCGGCGACGTCGTCGCGGCGCTGCAGGCGGCGCTGCAAAAGATCATCGTCGGCGATCCACGCGTCGAGGGCGTGCGCATGGGCCCGCTGGTGAGCCAGGAACAACGCACCGATGTATTGGAGCGTGTCGAGGAATTGCATCGGGAGGCCGAACTGGTGGTGGGCGATCTGGGCCGCTTCGAGGTGAAGGGCGCCGACCGCGAGCACGGCGCTTTCGTGCCGCCGTTGCTCCTGCTCTGCAATGACATCAAGGGCGCGCGCGCCATCCATGAAGTGGAAGCCTTTGGACCGGTGGCCACCGTGCTGCCGTACAAGGGTACGGCGGAGGCGATCACGCTTGCGCGGCGCAGCGCCGGCAGTCTCGCCGCTTCGGTGTTTACCGGTGATGACGCCCTCGCCGCCCAGATTGTCCTCGGACTGGCGCCGTATCACGGCCGAATTCTGGTGGTGAATCAGACATGCGCAAAGGAATCCACGGGGCACGGTTCGCCGCTGGCGCCGCTGATTCACGGCGGCCCGGGCCGCGCCGGCGGCGGCGAAGAGATGGGTGGCATTCGCGGCGTGCTGCACTACATGCAGCGCACCGCGGTGCAAGGCTCGCCCGATACCATCACCGCCATCAGCGGGCGCTGGGTGCGGGGCAGCCGGCAACTCGATCCGGGGCGGCATCCGTTCCGCATTCCCTTCAATGAGCTGAAGTTGGGCGACACGCTGAAATCGGCTGAACGCGAGGTGACGGTTGCGGACATCGAGCAGTTCGCTGCCCTCACGGGCGACAATTTCTATGCGCACATGAGCGACACAGAGGCGGCGCGCAATCCCCTGTTCGGCGGCCGGGTCGCGCACGGGTACTTTCTGATATCGGCGGCGGCGGGGCTGTTCGTCGATCCTGACTACGGTCCGGTACTTGGCAATTACGGCCTCGATGAGCTGCGCTTCGTGAAGCCGGTAAAACCCGGCGATCGAATCAAGGTCAGACTCACCTGCGCGCGCAAGAGCCTGCGCGCCGACAAGGGATGGGGCGAAGTGGCCTGGGACACGGAAATCACCAACCAAAACGGCGAGACTGTGGCGTCGTACTTTGTGTTGACCATGGTCAGCATTCATGCGGTTCCCGATTCGGTGGGGAGCTGACAGTGCCCATCGATCTTTCGCGCTATGCCCGGGAATTTCCCAGTCTGCAATTTTTTGGCGAGGAGCCGGGCATTCTCGAGCTGGTGATGTCCAATCAGGGCCGCCTGAATGCGGCCACCGAGGACATGCATCGGGATCTTGCGCAGGTTTGGCGCAGCGTCGACATCGATGAGGCCGTGCGCGTGGTGGTGATCCGCGGCGAAGGCGCGAACTTTTCCTCCGGCGGCGACTTCGACATGATCGATCGGATGATCGACGATGAGGCCACGTTGATCCGGGTGTGGAAGGAAGCCAGCGACTTGGTCTACAACCTGATCAATTGCTCCAAGCCCGTGGTGTCGGCGATCCGCGGCAGCGCGGTGGGCGCGGGACTCGCCATCGCCCTGCTCGCGGATGTGTCGGTAGCGGCGGATAACGCGCGAATTCTCGATGGGCACACCAAGCTCGGCGTCGCCGCGGGCGATCACGCCGTCATCATCTGGCCGCTGCTGTGCGGACTGGCCAAGGCGCGCTACCATTTGCTGACCAACAAATCCTTGTCGGGCATCGAAGCGGAACGCATCGGGCTCGTTTCCGTGGTTGCGCCTGACGCAATGGTCATTGATACCGCCTTCGAGATCGCCCGTACGTTGAGCGCCGGCAGCGCGACCGCTATGCGCTGGACCAAGCATGCACTCAACAACTGGTTGCGCTTGGCGGGACCGAGCTTTGATACCTCCCTAGCGCTCGAATTTTTAGGCTTCCGGCTCAAGGATGTGCGCGAGGGGATCGCCGCCGCGCGCGGAAAGCGCCGACCGAGCTTCGACGCGCCGAAAGAGACCTGACGGAGTGGCGAGCGTGACTAGCGTGACGGGCGTTCAAGCCATGGCTGGCGCCGAGCCGGTCTTGAGCGCCACGCGCGCGGAATTGGAGTCCCTGCAGCTCGGGCGTCTGCAGGCGACTCTGCGTCACGCCTACGCGAACAATGCGAATTACCGGCGAAAATTCGACGCGGCCGGTGTGCGTCCTGAGGACCTGCGCTCGCTCGATGACCTCGCGAGGTTTCCGTTCACGGGCAAGGCGGACTTAAGAGAGGCGTATCCGTTCGGATTTTTCTGCGTTCCGATGGAACGCGTGGCCCGAATTCACGCCTCCTCCGGCACTACCGGCAAACCTACCGTGGTCGGCTACACTCAGAACGATTTGAAGAGTTGGAGTGGTCTCGTGGCGCGATCGATCCGAGCGGCGGGCGGCCGCGCCGGAATGAAAGTGCACATCGCCTATGGCTATGGATTGTTTACCGGCGGACTGGGCGCGCACTACGGCGCCGAAGCGGCGGGATGCACAGTCATTCCCATGTCGGGGGGACAGACTGAAAGGCAAGTCCAGCTGATCCGTGATTTCGCGCCCGAGATCATCATGGTCACGCCGAGCTACATGCTCGCCATTCTCGATGAGTTCAGGCGTCAGGGCGTGGACCCGCGCTCGACCAACTTAAAGGTGGGCCTGTTCGGGGCCGAACCTTGGGGCGAAGGCATGCGCGCGGAAATCGAAAGTGCGTTTCGTATTGACGCCTGTGATATTTACGGCTTGTCGGAGGTGATGGGGCCGGGCGTCGCGCAGGAATTCGCGGCGACAAAGGACGGCCCGACGATCTGGGAAGATCACTTTCTTCCCGAGATCGTCGATCCTCGCAGCGGCGAGCGTGTCGCTGACGGCGAGGAAGGTGAATTGGTGCTCACCTCGCTGACCAAGGAAGCGATGCCTGTGATCCGTTACCGCACGCGCGACTTGACCAGGCTGCTGCCAGGAAGCGTCACCGCGATGCGCCGCATGGCAAAGATCAGCGGCCGCGCCGATGACATGCTCATCATCCGCGGCGTCAATGTGTTCCCTTCGCAAATCGAAGAGATGATTTTGCGCTGTGCCGGACTGGCGCCGCACTACGAAATTGAAATTACCCGGCCGAATCGCCTCGACGAAATTCGAATTGTGGTGGAGGCGCGTGCGGAGCTTGGCAGTGCGGCCCATGCTGCCGAGGCGGCGCTTTTGGCCGCGAGGCTCAAGGATCTGATAGGCATCTCCGCGCAAATTCACATCGCGGCTTGCGGCTCCCTGCCGCGCTCGGCCGGCAAGGCAGTTCGCGTGCGGGATCGGCGCTAGCGGGGCGGCACAGGGCCTTTTGGTTCGCGATGCAACTCACTCATCGAGCGTCGTCGAGAAAGACGTCACCCGACGCAATCCTCTGAGCGAACTGCATAGATAGATGCCATCGGCTGATTTAAGGTCCTCCACCTTCAGCACCGCTTCTTGCGAACCATCGCGCGTCTCCAAAATGTGGCGACGCAGGACGCCTGGCAGAAGACCACTCGCGACCGGTGGGGTCAACATTTTCCCCGTTTTCTCGATAAAGATATTGCTGATGGCGCCTTCCGTAATATCGCCATTTTCATTGGCGAATATCACCTCATCGAAGCCGTATTCGCGAGCCTTTTTGTAGAGTCTGTCATAGGGGTCCCGCCGCGTGGTCTTGTGCCGTCGGAATGGGTCGCTCGATGAGATGCGCTCGTCAGTCAGCCAAACATTAATGTTGGCAGGTTCATGCGGGCAGTGGGAGACCTCGGTCGCTTCTTGGCCGCTTGCCGCCAAAGTCAGTCGAATTCGATATCGGCTGCCGCGGTCGAACGTGGTGCACTTGCATAAGTCGAATAGAGTCGAGGTGATCCGCGGGCGGTCGAAGGGAAACCCGAAATAGAGAGCCGATGATTCCATACGATCGAGATGTAAACTCAGCAGCCTGAACTCGCCATCCCAAAGCATGGTTTCGATCAACTGAAACGGTTCAATTCGACGGGTGAGAAAGGAGGCCTTTAAGAGACATTCTCGATATTCGTCCTCGGGCTTCGAATCGGCGACTATTCCCCCGCCGACGCCCATGGCTACCTCGCCGTGTTGCATGACGAGAGTTCGGATGGCCACGTTGAATACCGATGAGCGATTTGGGCGAATGAAACCGATGGCGCCGGTATAAACCCCTCGACACCGCCGTTCGAGCTCGTGAATGATTTGCATCGTTCGATGCTTCGGCGCGCCCGTTATCGAACCGCTTGGGAACAGGCCGCGGAAGATATCGTAGAACGCCATTCCCGGGTGGAGGTGGCCGACCACCGTGGATGTCATTTGATGAAGCGTGTCATAGCGCTCGACGGAAAACGGGTCTTTGACCTCGACGCTGCCTGAGCGGCAGATCCGGCCGAGATCATTGCGCAGCAGATCCACTATCATCACGTGCTCGCTGCGGTTTTTTTCGTCGTTCCGAAGCAGATTGGCCATGCGCTCGTCGTCGGCCAAATCGAGACCGCGCGGCATGGTGCCCTTCATCGGTCGGGTCACGATGCGATCGCCTTGGGTTTCGAAAAAAAGCTCCGGAGAGAGGGAGACGATTGATTGGCCTTCGATATTGAGGAAGGCGCTATAAGCCACATGTTGCTGTGCTGACAGGTTCGAGAACACCTCTGCGGGAGAGAGCGGCGAATTGAATGCCAGTCTGTCGGTGAAGTTCACCTGGTACGTATTTCCCGCCGCGAGCTGCTCTTTGATCCTTGCGATTGCGGCAACGTAGGATTCTTTCGAGATCTCGAGCTCTATGCTTTCTGCAATCGCCTCGCACCTAGCGGCAGATGCGCTTTCATCGGGATCCGTTGCCTGTTCGCGGTCCTGGGGGCCGCGAAGATGATCGAAGATTTTGACTTGTTCGTATGCGCCAAACCAAGCCAGCTGTTTTGGCACTGTGACGTCCGGGACTCGTTCGAAATGATAGCCGCACTCGTAGGAAAGGAATCCCGCCACCCACAGACCTTGATCCAGCGCTATTTCAATCTCGCGGAAAAGTCTCGGAATGTCCTCGAGCCGGTCGGCAACGATGCGACGAGTAGGACTCAAGAGAAGATAACTGTGCCGGTTTGCCGCGCCAAAGCGCGAGGTCTCCAAGAGCACGGCGTTGGGACTTCGCGCTGCCTGCTCCCGGAAGCTTCGCGGCAAGGGCACCCACGTGGGATCTGCACTGAATCGCGACACGAAAGTTAAATCGTTGCGCTTAGCGTTTTGGCGGAATGGAATAGGTGCCGACCGCGTGCGCAACCATTTCCTCGTTGCGGTCGGAATAGAGGGCGACTTCGCCGATAACTAAAATTCGCCCGACCTTGATCAGCTTGCACACGCCCAGGATGGGATTGAGGGGCGAAGGCTTGCGCAGGAAATTGATATTCAAGTTCGTGGTAACGGCCAACGGCACCAGGCCGATGGTGGCGAGTATCGCAACGTACAGCGCGACGTCGGCAACCGCCATCAGCAAAGGACCGGACACAGTGCCGCCGGGACGCAATTGCGCAGGTCCTACCGGATGGGAGACCGTCGCCGAGCGCTCACCGACTTCCTCGACCACGCATTTGCTTTGCGGAAATTCCCGCGCCAAGAATTCGACGATCTCCGCTTTGGTCGGCATGCAAGGTCCTCGCCAAAAAAAGTGTCCGGCCCCGACAAGGTAACTTATCTTGGGAGCGCCGTGTAGCCTCGCGGCTTCTTTGGAGGAAACACCTTCAGCTTGCAGCGCTTCTTGCCGCACTTGGAACAACGCATGCGCTTGGCGACATCCTCGAGGCGCGCATCCCAGCCGCACAAGCGGCTTAAGGTCAGCGGCTCTGCTTTTCGTTCATGGCCGCACTCCGCGCACTTCAGGACCAAGGTGTACTGGCCGAACTCGTCGCTCAATTTCTCGATGTGAAAGTTGAAGGACATTGCAGGATTGTTGCCGTCCGACGCGGGCTGCGTCCATCCAGCTGCAAAAGGATGGCAACACTGTATGGACGTCTACAGATTCGCCTCGCGAGTTATGGCGAGCGTATCGCCCTTCGGCTCCGCGGCAACGTATCGGGCCTCAAGTTTTCAGCGCGTCGATCAGCGCCTGCTCGAAAGCGTTCACTGCCGCGCGGTTGTCGTCCGCATGCGTCGCGGCTCGACGGATCGATTCACGCCGAATGGCCCGTAGGCCGCTATCGCGGGACTCCTGTGCCCAAAGCGCGGCGATTTGCACATACTGGTCGGCGGATGAGGCGATTCCATCTGTCATGCCGATCTGTCGCAACAGGCCTGCCGCCAGGCGTTGGCGCAAAAATTCCCCTTCCAAGGTGACGATGGGAATTCCACGATGAATGGCCTGCCAGGCCGTGGTGTAGCCGGAAAAGGCCGGGCAATCCAAGAACACATCCATCTCGTCCAAGAAACCGGCAAATTGGTCGCGCGGTAGCCAGGGCATCTCGCGCAAGTGAGCGTCGGGATCGAGCCCTTCGGCGCGGAAGGCGGCGGCCAGCCGATTGCGCAGCCTCGCCGTCGCCCAATGCAGTTTTTTTGGCGCGGCCAGCCAGAATTCACTGGGTCCGACAGCCTTGGCAATGCGCGTCAACAGCACATCGTCGGCCGGATCGAACTTGATTGGCTGCTGACACAGCGCGAAGCGGACGCAATTCTCTGGTCGAGCGGGGCCGTCCCATGGCTGCGACTGAACGGGTGCCAGGTCAGTGCACACACCGGTTCCCGGCAAACGTATGAGCTTTTCGCGGTAATGGCGTTCGGCTCCCGTCGCTTCCAGAAGCTCTCCGGACACGAACAAATCGATACTGGGCAATCCGGTGGTCACGGGATGCCCCCAACCGGCAACCTGCAGCGGTGCCAAGCGTAAAGCCGCGAGCGCACACGTGGCGGGATCCATCCCCACCTCGGGATAGAACATCACGTCGGGCCGATCCCCTGCGACTTCATCCAGCCACGCTCGCGTTGACCGGGGGCCTTGCACGAAGCGGTCGACGCGGCCCTTGGCCCAGGTTGTCTCTTCGTCGGTCATCGAGCCTGTGTGGTACAGAACGACTTCGAACCGCCGCCGATCGAGATGAGCCACGATTCCCCTCAACACCGCGTCCCACACCGGGTGTTGCCGCACCTGGCCGCTCACCACAACGATGCGAACGCGCTCTCGCGGCGGCCGAACGCTCCCGCCTTCGGCAATTCGAGGTTGCCAATGAACCGCCGCCCCAGCGCAGATCAAGTCACCGTAGCGCGATAGCAAGGCCGTGACGTCGGCAGGTCTGTAGGCCAAATAAAACGGCTGGCTGCCGCCCACCGACTTTCCCAGCTTTCCCGGATTAGCGCGGCTCCAGGCGGTCAGCTCCTCCAGGGAGCGTGCGAATTTTTCAGTGGCCGCGATGCCGTCGGCGACGGTGTCGGCAAACAGGGGGATCATCGCGGTAGCCAGGCCCAATCTTGCTTCCGCATTGTCCCGATCGAGAGCGAGTGCCCTCTGGTAGGAGGCTGCCGCTTCGGCCGATTGGCCTTGTTCCCTGAGTGCATTCCCGAGGTTGATGTGCGCCTCGGCGTAGGTCGGCTGGTGAGTCAATGCGCGCCGATAGGAAGCGACGGCGGCAGCAACATCGCCCTGCTCCATTAGAACGAGACCAAGATTGTTGTGCGCCTCGGCGTTATCCGGCTTGTGGACCAACGCCCGTCCATGGGAAGCCACCGCCTCCGCATACTTGCCCTGAGCCTTCAGCACATTGCCTAAATTGCTGTGCACCTCGGCGTAGGCCGGCCGGTAGCGGAGTGCCCGTCCGTAGCAGGCCACCGCTTCCTCCAGCCTACCCTGCGCCTGCAGGGTATTGCCGAGGTTGCCGTGCGCCTCGGCGTAATCCGGCTTATGACTCAATGCCCGCCGATAAGAGGCCGCCGCCTCCTCCAACTGTCCCTGCATCTGAAGTACCAGCGCCAAATTGAAAAGCGCCCCGACGTGATCGGGTTTATGGGACAACGCCTCCGCGTAGGAAGCGGCCGCCTCCTGCAGCTTGCCTTGCGCCTTGAGCGCATTGCCGAGGTTGTTGTGGAAGGCAGGAATTCGGCCGTTCTGTGCGATGGCCCTGCCGATCAGATCCACCGCCATGTCATGACGGCCGATCTGGTGGGCGAGTACGCCGAGAAAATGCAGGGCATCTGCATGGTGCGGATCGGCCTGCAGAATCTGCCGGTAAAGCCGCTCCGCTTCATTCAGACGCCCGGCCTGATGATGCCCCAGTGCGGCGGTGAACACCTCCTGAATACGCGGCGATGCCTCTTGCCCCAAGTCTTCTCCCCGATCGACCGCCCGCTGGGCCGCGCCGCTGATTACGATGGATCTCGGCCACCAGGAGCGCATATTAGCAAGCAGCTGTGGATGATCGAGCGCTTAATGCGATGGTCGGCTGTATCCTGTATTTACCCATGAAGAAACTTTTCGCGCCTTGCATTTCCATTTTGCTACTCGTCGGGCTAGAGAGCTGTTCTGCAGAGCAAAAGGAGATCAATCGCCAAAGTTCACCCAATCAAAAGCTAGTTGCCGTTTTGATGGAGTCCATGCTCAACGACGCGGCGGGTTCTGTTCGCGAGGATATCTACGTCAACGATCGGAGTTTGCCGCTGAATCCGGATAAACCGGTCTTCAGCGCTGTCGGTTGCGATCATGTGTCCTTTGGCTGGGTAAATGATTACACGCTGCAGATTCGTTATGAGACGGTGTGCGTCATTAATCAGTTCACGAATCGTTGGTATCGGCCTTCGGATGTGGCGGTCGGGCGACCAAATCCGATCGAAATTATTTTAACCCGGGGTTAGCGTTCTTCGGCACGGCTAACATCGGCACCCAATCCAGCTCGCTTATTCAACAGTCAGAGCATCACATGCAATCATCAAAGCTGCGGATCAAGGTTGCACTCACGATTGTGCTTGCGGCTTTGGTTACCGCTTGTGCGACACCGACGGCCACCGTACCGGAGAAAGAAGCCGATCCATCGTGCCCCGAGTGGACGAGCGGCCAGCTTGGGCTCACTGTCTCGTTGGCGCCAATTGCAGTTCCACCTGCACTGACTGTCAGCGAAGGCGCGGTACCGGGTTATGGTATTCAAGCGCGTCGAATCACGATTGCCGTGAAGCCGCCCCAAGCGGCCTCTAGCATGCGTTTGTCCGCAAGTACTTTGTCGATCTATATTTTCGGTGGAATCTTTAGGGGTTGGGCGACGCCGGACGGTCAATTTGCAGACGCCCAATCAAAAATCGTCTCGTCGACCCAGGCCCTAGAGGCCATACCCGGCCGAGTTAGCGTCGCGCCGTTCCTGAGCGGCAAGAAATTGCATGCTCAGACGCAGTCCATTGATATCGCAATCTTGCCGGGCGGTGTGGCCGTCGATCAGCCCGTCGTCTCGGCGATTTCGTTTTGGGACAAAGACGCCCGTCCGATCGCACCCGCCCAACTGGACCTCAAACTATCGCCGCTTCGACTCTCTTCTGTCTATAGAACGGTCGAAGCCAAAGTTAAACTGGATTACGAAATATCAAACTCGAGTGGGTCAGAACGATTCTCTTGTAGCGCCACCCGACAAGCGGTCTTGGTGGATCGAGATGCCATACGGCCCGCGTTGTGGGACGTCGGCGTCCCAACCCAATATGGCGCGCGAAAAACATGGTTGGCGCTTTATAGCCCGGCGACTGGTGCCGTGCGCGCAGTATTTACGACACTGGAAGCCGCCATTGCTTTCACGAAGTGGGCGCAGCAAGTTAGCGCGGTAATCGCGGGCAACTATCGCCTGGGTCTGTTCACACCCGATGATCGAAATGAGGAGGAACCCGTTCTGCCGGCCGATGCATCGATCATGGAGACGTTTCATCCGATCACTGCTGAGGAGCTTGTGAATCTCAGAGTGGGTGAAATCGACAAGCCGTGACCACATGAAACCGGCAGCAGTGACGCCGCTCAATCATGCAAATGCTCGAAGAGATCGCCATTCACGGGATGCTTGCCGATTCCGCATCCCACTAACGGGAGCGGAAGTAGAAGGAGCACGCAGTTATCGCCGAGATGGATCAGCATGCCGCCCTGGGGAAGTGCTTCGATCCGATGGGTGGCGGCGTAATTCCAGGCAAACTGCGGCGGTTTGGTGGGCGTCGTCGGGTATGTGTGAGCAAAATCCATGTCATGGCGCTTTTGCGCCAATTCTCGGGCTACCGCACTTTTGGCGGCTAATCGAAGTTCTTCGGCCCAGTCGGGCGCCGGATGGATGGCGTTGTTTTCTTCATTGGCCGGTGGGGACACGGAGGGCCCTGCGGAGATCCGATCATTGCGCCGCCGCGGTGCAGGATTCCTCGCCCTCTCCGTCGACGTTCCGCGTTCCGGGGCGGTACTAAGCAAAACCGGCGGCGGAATCCAGACCAATTGAAGACTTCCGGAGCTCGTTTTCACGGAGAGTGGTGGGGAGGATAGGAGAAGCCAAACTACTACGAGGTGTGCGGCCAGCACCATCGATAAGGTCAATAGTAACCGGGCTTGGCGGCGCGTAGTCACAGCTGTGGAATATCAGTTCATTCTGATTCTGAACATGAATCGTTTTGCTCCCTTCAGTAATGATGTGAACCCCGGGATTTCGGAAAGTTCCGAGGAGTCGCTGAGCGGCCAACAGAGGACAAGAGCGGCGCCGATTCTCGTCAGTTACTGAGCAAGTGAGCGTCGTAGATCATCTTGCCCCCAACGATGGTCATGACAGAGACAGTTTCTGGTAAATCGTCCGATGGCACCGTAAAGATGTCCCGCGATAACACGGCGAGATCAGCCAGCTTCCCTGGCGCTAAGCTCCCCTTTTCTTTTTCCGCGAATTCCGCATATGCCGCCGTCCGCGTGTATGCAATTACGGCCTCCTCCCGGCTGATGGCTTCCGACGGATGGTTCGGATGCTTTGTTGCGAGCAGAATCTCAAGGAAAGGATTCGAAGGCCCGTCCTCATCAGAACTGAGCACAAGCGGTATTCCCGCCGCTAGTAGCGATCGCATCGGCTGCGACTTCTCCGCTTCGATGCTGGGCATCAGTTCCGGTGCGATTTGGCTCATATCAAGATGCGTGCCCTGCTCAACGACAATCACCCCCAATCGTTTGACCCGAGGGATCAAGTCCGGGAAGAGCGCATCGCCATGTTCAAAGCGCACGCGGCGTGGCACCCATTCTTGCTCCGTGCCCGAATTTTGCATCGCCTCGAGCATCGCCGCCGAGGCTGAGTAACCGGTAACGTGAACCAGCAGCTGATCGCCGGACTGAACGGTCTCTCGAAGCATTGCGTCCAATTCTCGCGGAGGCAGACTCATCTGCAGATCTCCAAAGAACCGCAGTCCTGGTTTGGTCGATCGGGGAGCAAACGTGCCTTCCACCGGAACACCATCCAACAGCCACTTCGTGCCGCTGACGGTGATCAGCGGCGACGGCTTGCTTGGAATCGATTGTCCCTCGCTGGTGTCGCGGCCGCTGGTGCTTGTCATCGGCATTCGCATAATGCGAAGCCGGATCGAATTGGGCACTTGCTTCAATAAGTCTACGTACCGGCCCGGAGGCATCTTCTCCGACATGATTTGCAGCGTGGTAATGCCATGCTCGGCGGAGTCCGCGAGGGTGGCGCGCAGCTCGGCGATGGCATCCTTATCGCTGGTTATGTCCCCGATACGGCGGCTGAGCCTGACCGTCGCATATTCGCGCAGCACGCCACTCAGCTTCCCATCACTGGTTCGTTCATAGCGACCTCCCAATGGGTCTGCTTCATTTTCGCCGATGCCAAACTTGGTGAGCGCAGCACTGTTCAAGATTGCGGCGTGCCCAGTAAATGTCGTCAGGATGACCGGATGACGAGGTGCCGCTACGTCCAGGCGGGCACGATCGACTGTAGTGTCTCGAAAGACAGCCGTGCCTATCGTTGCCGCAAGGAAAGTACCGGGAGGATACTTATGGGCGGCTTGGCGGATTGCCGGCATCAACTCCGACGGCTTCGGAATCGGGCCTGTAAATTGCAGATCGACCCAATTGGCTGGCCGGATGCGCATGTGGTTATGCGCATCATTGAAACCCGGAATGACGGCGCGCCCGCGCAGATCGATTAATTTTGTTAGGGAACCCGCCATTTTGCGAATCTGTTCCGAATCGCCAACCGCGGCGATACGATCTCCTTGGATTGCAAGCGCCTGAACAAACCGTTGCCGCTCGGCAGTAAATATCTTGCCGTTGAACAAGATAGTGTCGGGCGCGGGCGTAGCGGCCAGAGTCATTGGCGCGGGCAGTGCGACGCAGATCCATACCAGAGCCGTCAGTATCATCCCGCGCATCGGTTACTCCCAAGAGGCCGCCGTTCATTGTGGTGCTCTAAGATCACCAATAGATAACCACGAAACCACATGGATCCCGCCATGAGCCGCGGCACGGAGGAATTAAACCGATCCCCTTTGCGGACGCTCCCCGGGTCCCGGCCGACGAAGAACTCAGTCCTTGGAATAGTGGAATACACCTTCGAGCGGCGTGTCGAAGGCCGCGGCAATTCTAAATGCGGCTTCCAGCGACGGAGAGTATTTTCCCTGCTCGATTGCGTTGACCGTTTGGCGCGTGACGCCGATCTTGTCGGCCAGATCTTGTTGCGTCATTTCGCCATGCTCGAAGCGTAGTCGTCTAATCTCGTTTCGGATGGCCACTCGCGTCACGCGCCGCGTCGGTATTGGATGATTTGACAGCTCGTGCGCATCAATTCGGCGGTCACCAGCACGAAGAGCAAGGCGTTTGTGTTAAACACGATCGGTGGATCGAGTGCTCCGAAAAGGCAGGCGCACGCAATGGCGGTCGCGAGGCCCGAGTAAGCAATTCGAGTGGCTTTGAGTTCGATTAGTTTGTCGCGCTCATCTCGAGGCGCTTTTGCTTCCTTAGGCGCGGCGATCGCAACCACAATGTGAAGCACGACCTGCGCAACGATGAGCGCGATAACTGTGGCCAATAGGCTGCCGAAGTGGAAACCGGCATGTGGCCCAGCGTGAACGACTGACCAGAAGTAGAGGCCATAGATAAGGGAAATCGATAGCAGTGATATCCAGGCACTTTTTTCGCGAAATGGCATGAAACCGCTCCGATGTGTATATGTTTCACGACATAGAGTATGTTTTATCATACTTAGTGTCAAGTATTATATACATATTAGATGACGGGACTACGCTTCGGCGCCGCATTTCCCAGATGAATGCGCGGTCGCGTTTGCAGGTGTTCGTTCGGTTTATAGTGCACTGACCGCAAAAGGGGTAATC
>Ga0210388_10001211_pt1 | contig 20304 bp, 18 predicted proteins | sample IncBWC19OmetaG_FD_155485 | JGI IMG/M metagenome (GOLD analysis project Ga0210388, IMG submission 155485) | Forest soil microbial communities from Barre Woods Harvard Forest LTER site, Petersham, Massachusetts, United States - Inc-BW-C-19-O ... | reverse complement strand
CGTGGACGCGGGGGGGACGGGGGATGCGGCGATCTCGGAACCGACCGACAACTGCTCGGTCCTTGCGCGCGGCACGCTCGGCGTGATCGAGCCTTGCCTGAGTGGCGATTCGGGTGCCGGCTTTGGCTCGTGGACCTGCGGAACGGCGTCGCCCCAGACGCAGTGTGGGGACAACGGGCTCTCCTGCAACCTCGGCGATTCCTGCACGCTGCTCGACGTCGGTTGCCCCGGCGTCGTCCAGGCATGCACCTTCACGCCCTACACGCCGCCGCCCACGTTGAGCGACTCCGGCGCCGGTTGATTCGCTGATTCGCGCTCTTTTTTGGTCAACCGTTCGTTCGGAGGGCGGCCGGCCACGACGGGAGCTGCTGGGCTTGGGTGAGCGGCAGCGGCGGCGCTGGGGTCGCCGGCCTCTCCTGCAGCGGGAGGTGCCACCACCCGACGTCGCGCCAGGCGCCGAGCTTCCATCCGACCGCGGGGTAAACGCCCACCGGGCGGAAGCCGAATGATTCATGGAGCCCGACGCTGGCCGCGTTGGGGAGCGTGATCCCGGCGTGTGCGACGTAAAATCCCTGCAAGCACAGCAGCGGGAAGAGCGCCCCGTAGAGCGCGCGGCCGACACCGCGGCGATGGTGGCCCTCGCGGATGTAGACGGTCGCGTCGACAGACCACTGGTACGCCGCGCGCTCGGCGTGCCGCGAGGCGTAGGCGTAACCGATCGGGACGCCGGCGTCGTCGAGCGCGACCAGCCAGGGCGCCAGCGCGAGCACGTTCTCGATGCGTCTCGCCATCTCGGCGCCGCCCGGCGGCGCAACCTCGAACGAGGTGACCGAATCGGTGACGTAAGGCTGGTAGATGCCTGCCATCGCGACCGCGTCGTCCACCCCTGCCATCCGTATCGCCACCCCGGCCGTCATTTCAGCGCCCAGTATCGCGCGATTTCGCGCGAACCTCATCCCGAAGCGGCGCATCCTTTTGCGTGCCTCGAACGTCGTCTGGATGGAGGGCGGGGACCATGACCAAACAACCAGGCTCAGCGATTGTCGTCGGCGGCGGCTCGGGGATCGGGCGAGCGACCGTGCTCGCGCTGGCAGCGGCAGGGACGCGCGTCTGGGCGGTGGGGCGCGACCGTGCGCGGCTCGAGCAAGTGCGAGAACAGGCACGCCAACTCGTCACGAAAGACGAGACCGGGTCCGGCGAAGTCACCGTGCGCGCCCTCGACGCGACCGACGCGCCGGCGATGGACCGGCTCATCGCGGAGGTCGACCCCGATCTGCTGGTGTTGAGCGCGGGCGCGCGGGCGCGACTGGCCCTCGTCCACGAGCAGACCTGGGAGAGCTTCTCGGCGCCCTGGAACACCGACCTCAAGATCGCCTTTCAGGTCGGACAGACGGCGATCCGGCGGCCGCTGCGTCCTGGCAGCCTGGTGATCATCGTGTCGAGCGGCGCCGGGCTGTTGGGCTCGCCGCTCTCGGGCGGCTACGCGGGCGCCAAGCGGATGCAGATGTTCCTGGCGGGCTATCTGCAGCGCTCGGCGGATGCGGCCAAGCTGGGGATCCGTTTCCTGGCGCTGGTCCCGAAGCAGGTGGTCGCCGAGACGGAGCTCGGCGCGGAGGTGGCGAGCGCCTACGGCGCGCTGGGCGGGATCACCCCGGAGAAGTTCATGGAGAGGTTCGGCACGCCGCTGACGGCGAACGATCTGGCGCGGACCATCGTCGACGTGGCGCGCGGCGAGATCGCGCGGGAGGGGAGCATCGTCGCCGTGAGCGGAAAGGGGATCGAGCCGCTGTGAGCACCGACGGCCAGAGCCCGCCACCCGAGCTGGGGCAGGCGCGCGCGCGGTTCCTCGAGCTGGTCGGTGAGATCCGGCCCGAGCTGCACCGCTATTGTGCGCGGCTCACCGGCTCGGTCGTCGAGGGCGAGGACATCGTGCAGGACACGCTGGCCAAGGCGTACTACGCGATCAGCATGGCGCCGGAGATGCCGCCCCTGCGTCCGTTTCTTTTCCGCATCGCGCACAACACGGCGATGGACCTCCTGCGCCGCTACGAGCGCAAGCACGTCGATCTGGTGGCGGAGATCCCCGACGACGTCACGCCCGACGAGCGGCCAGATCCCGAGGTGATGCGCGCGGCGCTGGCCACGTTTCTCGATCTGCCGATCGCCCAGCGGAGCGCGGTGATCCTCAAGGACGTGCTCGGCTGCACGCTGGAGGAGATCGCCGAGAGCACGGGGGCCAGCCTGCCGGCGGTCAAGGCGGCGCTCCACCGCGGCCGGGCGGCGCTGCGCGCCCGCGCCGAGCTGGTGGCGTCGCCAGGCCCCGAGCAGAGCCCGGAGGCGCCCCGGAAGGATCCTGCGGCGCTGGCCGAAGAGCGTGCGCTCCTTCACCGCTACGCCACGCTCTTCAACGCACGCGACTGGGAGGCGCTCCGCCGGTTCATCGCGGAGGATTGCCGGCTCGATCTGGTGTCGCGCACCGAACGCCGCGGCCCCGCGGTGGGTGAGTACTTCACGCGCTACGCGGCGCTGCGCGACTTTCGGGTGGTCCCCGGCGTTCTCGACGACGCCGCGACGGGTGGACGTCCGGCGCTGGCCATCTTCTCGCCGCGCGCCAGCGAGCATCCCAGCACCTTCGTGCTCCTCGACTGGCGCGGCGGGCGCGTCTCACAGATTCGCGACTTTCGCTACGTGCCGTACATCGCCGACGAGGTGCTGAACGGCCGCGCGGCGTTCCGGGCCGACGCCAACGAACAGGAGAACGCATGAGCAAGGTCAAAGGAACAGGGACCACCGACGAACCCTGGGAGCTGAAGACGCCGCCGGGGACCTCCGACTACCAGGCCTACCGCGACGAGGGGGCCGAGCCGCCCGCGCTGGTGGTGCAGGTCGGCAAGACGCAGCTTCGTTATCATCTGCGCTGCATCGACGACCTTCACGCCATGTTGAAGAAGGCCGGCGACTGGGTGTTGCTGGGGAGCGCCGACGAGCAGAAGCCCGCGGCCCCCGACACCGTCGAGGCCTGGGGACGCGCCGGCAGCAATCCGGTCAAGGGGTGGTATGGCCTCAAGAAGGGGCTGCGCGGCCGGTTCGGCATGTATGTCCCGCCGGTGCTCGAGGCGCTGGGCCTCGCCGAGGTCGAGCACAACCCGAAGAACAACCGGATGCGCGCCGCCGCAAAGAAGTAGACCGCGCGTCGCCCGAGCCGTGTGCGCAAGCGCACGGTTTTGGCGCCCGTTCACGACGTCGACGGGCGTCGTGGCTCTCACCGAGAGCCGAGTTTTCTCGATGCAAATCGTCGCTGGCGAGCGTGTTAGTGTCCGCCCGTGAGCCGGACCACACTCGGTTGCTATTTGCGCCGCGCCCGCGCGATCGGCCGTGCCGTGCACCCGTTTCCCCTCTAGATCGCATCGAGCAGCATGGACGCTGATCAAAAGAAGCTGGCCAACGCGCTTCCGCAGATCATCTGGACCTGCGACGCCGAGGGGCGCCTCGAATGGGTGAACGAGCGGTGGGTGGAGCTGACCGGCCTCACGGAGGAGGAGTCCCTCCACAAAGGAGCCCTCGTCGCCGTGCATCCCGACGACAGGGCCGAGCTGCAGCGGCGGTTCGAAGATGCGCTCGCCACCTCCAGGCCCTGTGAGATGGAGTATCGGATCCGGAGCCGCGCAGGCGTCTATCGCTTCCACCTCTGCCGCATGGCACCCGTCCGCGACGAGGCCGGTGCGATCACGCGCTGGGTAGCGGCCGCCTTCGACATGCACGATCGCCGTCAGACAGAAGATGCGCTCCGCGCGTCCGAGCGACGGTTCGAAACGGTCTTTCACCTCAACCCGTTGCCGTCGGCGATCACGCGTCTCGCCGACGGGACGTTCCTGAACATGAACGACGCCTTCTTCAAGCTGACCGGCTACTCGCGCGCCGAGGTGGTCGGCAAGAGCACCGTCGAGCTCGGCATCCTGAGCCCCGAACGACGGGCGGCGATCGTTGCTCCGGTATGGGAGGCCGGGTCGACGGAGTTCGATTTCCCGTTGCGCTGCAAGGACGGCCGGATTCTCACGCTGGAGGTCGTCATCGCGCGCATCGATTTCGGCGGCGAGCCGTGCCTCCTCATCGTGGCGGTCGACGTGACGGGCCGCCGCGCGGCGGAAGCCGCTTTGAAAAGGAGTGAGGCGGTCGCCCGGGCGCGCGCCGACGAGCTGGCGGCCCTCATGGACGCGGTGCCCGCCGTCGTCTGGATCGCGCAGGATCCCCGATGCCTCGAGCTGAGTGGCAACCGCACCGGGCGAGAGCTGTTGCGATTCGGGGAAGGGAAGAACCTCTCGAAGACGGCTGCAGACCTCTCCGCGACGCAACACTTCAAGGTCTTCGTGGACGGCGCGGAGCTGCCGCCCGAGGATCTCCCCCTGCAACGAGCCGCACGCGGCATCGAGGTGAGGAACTACGAAGAGGAGATCCGCTTCGACGATGGGGAGGTGGTCCACCTCTACGGCAACGCGGTCCCGCTGCGCGATCCCGCCGGCGCGCCCCGGGGATCGATCGGCGCCTTCGTCGACGTGACGCGCCTCAAGCAGGCGGAGGCCGCCTTGTTGGAGGCGGATCGCCGCAAGGACGAATTCCTGGCGCTGCTGTCGCACGAGCTGCGCAACCCGCTGGCCCCCATCCTCACCGCCGCCCAGATCATGCAGCTGCGCGGGGACGTGGCCACGCCGTACGAGCGCGAGGTCATCGTCCGGCAGGCTCAGCACCTGGTCCGCCTGGTCGACGATCTGCTCGACGTCTCGCGCCTGGCGCGCGGCAAGGTCACGCTGAACAAGAAACCGATCGAGCTCGCCATCGTCGTCAACAAGGCCGTCGAGGCGAGCGCGCCGTTGCTCGAGCAGCGGCGTCACCAACTGAATGTTTCGGTGGCCTCGCACGGCCTCTCCGTCGACGCGGACGAGGTGCGCCTCGCCCAGGTGATCAGCAATCTGTTGACCAACGCCGCGCTCTACACCGATCCCGACGGACGCATCGAGGTGACGGGCGGGCGGCAGGGCGAGGAGGTGGTCCTGCGGGTTCGCGACAACGGCGCCGGCATCGACCCGGCCCTCCTGCCGCGGCTGTTCGAGATGTTCGTGCAGGACGCGCGCGGCTCCGACCGCACCCAGGGGGGGCTCGGGTTGGGCCTCTGCCTGGTGCGGACGCTGACCGCTCTTCATGGCGGCGAGGTCAGCGCCCACAGCGCGGGGGTGGGGCAGGGGAGCGAGTTCGCGTTGCGCCTGCCGGCCTCGGCGCCGTCCGACGCGACGGCGGACGTTCCGATCCGGCGCGCCCGCGAGATCTCTGCCGGCTGCGGTCATCGGGTGCTGGTCGTCGACGACAACCGCGACGCCGCCTCGACGATTGGCAGGCTCCTGTCGGAGGTCGGCTACGAGGTGCGGCTCGCCGATGACGCCTCGGCGGCCCTGTCGGCGGCGCTCGCGATCCGTCCTCACGTCGCCGTCATCGACATCGGACTGCCGGTGATGGACGGCTACACGCTGGGGCGCGAGTTGCGAGGCCGGATGGGGGGCGCCGCCCCTGAGCTGATCGCGCTCACCGGCTACGGTCAGGAGCAGGACCAGCGCCGCAGCGCGGAGGCGGGGTTCGCCGCGCACCTGGTGAAGCCGGTCGACGCGGAGAAGCTCACGCGGCTGGTCGACGCGCTGGTCGGCAAGGGCGGCTGACTAGCCGCTCGTGAAGGTCTGGACGGGTCCGACCCAGTCGGCGTCGTCGCAGCGGATCTCGCGGTAACGTCCGTCGGTGTAGCGGGCGACGACCCGCCGCCAAAACGCCGTGGCCGCCACGTTCTCGTCGCGCTGCCGGATCTCCCAGGGACCGGTGAATCGATCGAACGCCGCCGAGGCCGCGGCGAAGCCGACCCCCTGACGCCGGTACTTCCGCAGGACGAAGAACTCCGCCATGTCGAACACGCCGGCCGCTCCGGTGAGGCGGCTCGTCCCGGCCACCAGCGCGAAGCCGGCCAGCCGTCCATCGACCCGGATCAGGAACGGGTGGCGGTCCGGGGCTCGCCAGTATCCGTCGAGGGAGGGATCGGCAAAACGCCCGTCGGGGCCGACCTCCATCCAACCGAGCTCGCTCCAGTCGTAGGCGTAGAGCTGGAAGAGGTTCTCCAGCACCGGCCGCTCGGCGGCGCTGGCCGGGTCGAGAGAGATCATCGGTCTGGGGGCGCGGACCGGGTCAGGGACCGAGGACCCGAATGTCCGAGATGAAGTAGTTGGTGTCGCCGAAGCAGGAGCTCGGGATGCCGCGCTTCTCTTTGTAGTGGAGGGCGACGCGCTTCCCTTCGGCGTCCTTGATTCGCTTCACCGTGTCGTCATCCCGCACGGTGAACGAAAAAATCGTCGGCGTGGCCCCCGGCACCGGCGTCATCGCCAGCTCACCCTCCCAGGTCCGGCAGAGCCAGCCGCGGTGCGAAAACTTCTGGACGTAGCCAACCCGATCGCCGTCCGAGTAGCTGAAGGTGAGCGTGATCAGCGTCCAGAGCGAGCCCGCCGCGACCACCACGGCCAGGAAGCCGAAGAGGATGATCTTCCAGCGGTGGCGCCGGAAGAAGGTCGTCGGCTGAGAAGGCGTCATTGTGGCGATCTCGGTGGTCACCCCCTTGAGGCTACGGGGAATTCGACGCGCTGCCAACGTCCCGCGCCCTCCGGTTTTCAGTGACTCGGATGCACGTGCCCGCCGCCTCCCGGGCCGCCGGCCGCAACCGGCACGATCATGAGAGCGTGCGGCGTCTTCTCGTCGACGACGAAGACGGGCGAGGCCGGCGTGCCGTCGGAGCCGACGTCGGCGGAGGTCATGTTGGGCGCGTAGAACATCAGGTGACCCGGGAACGGTACGGCGACTCCTTTCACCTCATCGATGGTGACCACGTTGTGGGGCGACAGCATGTAGATGATTCCGGGGCGCTTCGGCGCCTTCAGCTTGCCGGAGGCAAACCCCGCCTTGACCGCCTGACGAATCTCCGGCTCCGGCTTGCCCTTGGCGCGGAGGGAGGCCACCAGCAGGTACTTCGGCAGGAAGGTCTTCACCCCCTCGGCGTCCATGCACTGCGGCTCGACCGCGTTCGGAATGCGGTGGTCGACCAGGCAGACGAACCCGTTCTGCGACTCGCGTGCCTTGGTGTAGCCGTCCTTGTCGTGGACGTAGACGCCCGCCCTGGCGCCCACCGCGGGGGGCGCCGCCTCCAGCGCGAGGGCGATCTCTTGATCGCGCGCCTCCGGGGGCACTGCGCTTGGTTTTGCCTCTTCTGCGCGCGCGGTGTGCGCCGCGCTGGCAACCAGCATGAGGGACGACAGGAAAAGGGCGGGCGCTGTGATCGACATACCCTGACGACGTTCGAGATGGGCGGAAGGATGCGGCGCCGGTTCTGATATCTTGGTGGCGTGAGCGTGCTCGGCCCCATCCTGGCGCAGACGCCGGTCAGCCGCATCGAGGACGTCGTGGCCCGGATGACGGCGATCGATCAGGCGCTGCCGCCCGCCGACGGGATCTCCTGCTTCAACAAGCTCTACCTCGAGGTGACGAAGAGCGTGCTGGGGGCGGTGGGCCAGACGACCTTCGCCGATCCGGCCTTCCTGACCACGCTGGACGTCGCCTTTGCCAACCTCTTCTTCGCGGCCCTGAGCGCGTTCGAGGCGGGATCGCCCGATACGCCGCACGCCTGGGCGCCGCTGTTCGAGTCCCGGTCGAGCCCCACCATCGCGCCGATTCAATTCGCCCTGGCCGGCATGAACGCGCACATCAACCGCGATCTGCCGGTGGCGCTGGTCGACATCTTCACGGCGGCCGGCGCTGCGCCCGGTGACGGCAGTCCGCAGTACGCCGACTTCGAACGGGTCAACGCTCTCCTCGCCGCGACGGAGAAGCAGGTCAAGGACCAGTACCTCGATGGCCTCATGCGCAAGCTCGACGCCGACTTCGACGGCGTCGACGACGTGGTGGCGACCTGGAGCGTCGCCGCCGCGCGCCAGGCGGCCTGGACCAACGGCGAGGTCCTGTGGCACCTGCGCAGCATCGGCGCCATCGAGCGCACCTACCTGGAGACCCTGGATCGCAGCGTCGGGTTCGCCTCGCGCGGCCTCCTCGTCTCTACCGGCAAGCTCTGAGAAGCTACTTCCAGTTCTTGCGACCGAAGCCGGCCATCCCGGAGCCCGTCGGCCAGCCTGAGCGCGGAAACAGGGGACGGTCGACCGGCGGCTTGCCGAAACGCACGGGGGCCGGCGCGACCGACTGAACGCTGGTGGCGCTGCAGACGGCCGCCGCGTCGTTGGCCGGTCCCGGAACGTCGCTGCTGGTCGGGATCGCGCGGGCGTCGATCTGATGATGCGGGTGGCGTTCGAGGACGTCGCCGAGGTTCTGGGCGTTGGCGTCACGCGCGGTCAGCGGCTGCAGCCCGAAGGTCGACTCGATCAACTTGAGCGAGGAGGTGTGATCGAACGGCCCCTGGTGGATGATGCGCGCCGGAGCGAGGTTGGAGACGACGATCGCCGGCACCCGCATCCCGAGCTGTTTGTAGTCGGGGATCAGCTGGCCGTCGGTGGGCGTGGTGTCGTCACCGGTGTGATCGACGGGCGCCGGGTCGGTGTCGTCGATGACCTGCGGCGGAGGCACGTGGTCGAAGAAGCCGCCCCACTCGTCGAAGGTCACGATGAAGACGGTCTTGTCGAGATATCCGGCGCTGGCCAGCGCATGGTAGGCGTCGGCGATGAACCGCTCACCGAGGCGGATGTCCGCCAGCGGGTGGTCGTCGGCCGAGGTCCCGTTTCCTTCGGTGTCGAAGGCCGGGTCGATGAAGCTGACGTTGGGCAGATTCCCCGCCGCCACCGTGTCGATGAACGATGGCGTCGTCACCGGGATCCCGAGCGCGTCGGTGTCGCCGGCGGCAAACGGATGCCAGAACGGGAAGTACTTGGTCCCCCACAGCGCTTGAAACGGCAGGTCGCGGAAGAAGTAACCGCCGGTCGGGATCCCCTGCGTGTTGGGGATCGGCGACAGCTGGTCCCAGATGGTCGGCAGCGTGGAGATCGTCTCCGAGTTGTGGTCGCGGTCGGTGCGCCCGGCGTGCTGGTAGAAGCGGTTGGGGAACGTCTCGCCGGCGAACGAGGCGAAGTAGCGATCGAGCACGGTGTAGTTCTCGGCCAGCGCGCCGATGACCGGCAGATCGGGGATTGGCTTGCGGGTGCCGTCGTGGTGGCGGTTCGTGTAGTAGCCGATGGGGAAGGTGTTGGCCTTCGCCAGCGTCACGCCGGCGTTGTCGGCCGGCGCGGTCGGTCGTTGCAGGAACCCATCCATCTTGCCGAAGTTGTGCTGGACCAGGAACCCCTCCCAGCTGTGGTCGGGATCGCTGTAGCCGCAACCCTGGAAGTCGGGCGCCAGCGGATAGTTGGGATAGAAGTGACCGTCGGTCGCTTGATAGATCATGTCGTGGCGGCCGTCGGCGCCCGGCAGCCAGCTGAGGAAGTGATCGAACGATCTGTTCTCCATCATCAGGATCACCACGTGCTCGATGCCGTTCGAGCCATGCGGGCGGGTGGCCGGCGCGGCGCGGGCCGCGGTTCGCGCCAGGAACTCCGCGCCGGTGAGAGCGAGACCCGTGCTGCCCGTGAGCCGTAGAAACGTTCGACGTGTGAGCATGCCGCGCAGTATGCAAGTGGGGCGCGATCGGCACGGCGACGGAGTCGCAACAACTCTGCGTACCAAAAGTTACGGGCGTGCGCGCGAGATCACTTCGATCGCGCTGGTCCCGCGAGCAGATCGCGCCTTCCTTCGTAACGCAGCAGCAAAGGTTTGAGGTCCTCGGGGCTGTCGGCCTGGATCTTGTCGAGCAACGCGATCGCGGCGTCGATGCGGTCCTGGCGATGCTCGCTCTTGATCTGCTCGACCTTGGCACGCAGCTTCTTGAGACTGATGAGCGCCGCCTGCGCCTCGGGAGAGTGGAGCGTCGTCGGATCGACGGCCTCGACGAGCACGTCCATCAGCCAGCCAAGTTGCTTGCCGTACGACGCCTGTTCGAAGACCTGTTGTTCGATGGCCGGCACGCCGGCCCCGGGCTTGATGCCACGGAAGAAGGCCTCCGGGCTGAGATCCTGCGTGACGGCGCCGCTCAGGGGCCAGGAGATCTGGGGGGCGGAGATCCAGAGCCAGGGGAACATGACGAATCGTCAACCTGAGGCGTGGCTCAGCTGCGGGCAAGTGTTCTCGAGGTCGTCCCTGGATCATCGGCACATCAATGAATAGGGATCAGCGAAGGAGGAGACCATGAACGAGGATCTCACCGCCAAGGCCAACGTCACGATTCAGGCGCCGATCGCGAAGGTATGGGACGCCCTGGTCAATCCGCAGGTGATCAAGCGCTACATGTTCGGCGCCACCGCGGTGTCCGATTGGAAGGAAGGGAGCCCCATCGCCTGGAAGGGCGAATGGAAGGGCAAACCGTTCGAGGACAAAGGCCGGATTCTCGAGCTTCGGCGGGAGGAGCGGCTGCGGTACAGCCACTTCAGTCCCCTGTCCGGAGCCGCCGACAAGCCCGAGAACTATCACCAGGTGACCATCGAGCTTTCGAAGCAGGACAGCCACGACGGTCAGGTCCGCCTCGATCTCTCCCAGGACAACAACAAAACCAAGCAAGCGCGCGACGAATCGCAACGGAACTGGGCGATGATGCTGGAGGGCATCAAGAAGGTGGTCGAGCAGTCGTAGGCGGACAGCGCCGCCCCATTCTGGGTGGCTCGACCGAGCGATGGGTGGCGCATGCTCGTTGCTTAGGACATCGCAGTCGCGTACTGTTTCGCTACCGGAAGGGCCGTCACGGAGTGGCCGTTCGGACGATCGGCCAGCATAGCGACCTGGTGGACCCCGTCGAGAGGACACCATTGGAAAATCTGGCCATCCCGAGTGTTGAGACTGAAACCCCCGCGCCGGTCCGTCAGGTCGTTCCGCGGGCCAACTGTCAGATCGCCTTCGTAGGCGCGGCCGGAAGTGAGGCGCCGCGCGCCGAGGTGCACGCCTGGCTCGCGAAGCTGGGGGCCTTGACCGCGCCCATGACCGAAGGACGCGTGGTGATCGAGGCGGTCGATCGAGACCACGAAGAGCGGCGATATCGGGTCCGGATGGACCTCACGATGCCGCACGGGGTCGTCACCGTCGGCCACGATCATCCGAACAACGGTGCGCACGAGGACATCTACGTCGCCATCCGGAACGCGTTTCGGGCGGGGCGTCGGGAGCTGGAGGCCTACTCGCTGTCCCACGGCGCGCCGGCACCGGTCGACCTCCCCAGCTCGATTTGACAGCTGCCGAGCCGTGGCGGACTCTAGAGGTTCGTGATCTCCCGGCGATTCTCCGTTTGGCAAAAGGTGGTGGCGCTGGCGCCGCTGCTGCTGCTGGCGGTCTATTTGCCCGGGCAGATGATGCTCAGGTGTCGGATCGACGGGCATCTGCGGCCGGTTTGCTGCTGCCCCGCGGACGAAAAGACGCAAGAGACCGGTCCGGTCGTGAAGGCGCAGGACTGCTGCGATCGCGAGCTGACCGTCAACGAGCGTCCGCTGGTCGAGCCCGACCAGCGCGCCGCCGACCTGGTGCTCGCGCCGCCCTCGGTTGCGGTTCTTCCGGTCGCCTCTCTGCTCGCTGAACCCGATCGCGCCGCTTTGACCTGGCAGGCGCACGGCCCTCCCCGCGAGGGGCCGCCGCTCGTTCTTCTGAAGCACGCGTTCCTGATCTGATCCGCGGCGCACCGCGCCCATCCCTGCGCGCGTGAGGTCCCGCCGGTGCGCCTGTGCGCCCGGGCGGCGACGTCACCGCCGACCGAGGTCACTTTCAGGAGCCGTGTTGCATGAGATCTGCCCGTCTTGCTTCGATCCTTTCTTTCACCTCGCTGCTGCTCGGGGCGCGCGTCCACGCGCAGGGCGACGACGCGCGGGGCGCGCGGGAAACCTCCGGCGCCGAAGAGGGGGAGCTGGCGCAGAGCGCGCGGCTGGAGACGATCTTGCGGGTCGCCCTCGATCGGAACCCGGATCTGGCCGAGAGCCAGGCACGAGCCTCCGCGGCGGAGGCCCGCACGCAGGCCGCCTCACGGTTGCCTGATCTCGAGCTGAAATACGAGCAGTGGGGTGTTCCGCTGTCGCGCCCCTACGCGCTCGACCAGGCGCAGACGCTGATGCTGGGCGTTCGCCAGACCTTCCCGGCCTGGGGCAGCCTGGACGCCCGGGAGCGAGCCGCGGCGGAAGAGGCGGGCGGCGCACGCGACAGGTCGCGGGCGCGCCGGCAAGAGGTCGCCGCCCAGGTGAGGCGGACCTTCGCGACCTACTACGAGGCCGACCAGGAGCTGCGTCTGCATCTCGAGCACGTCGGTCTGACCTCGCGGGTCCTGGAGCTGGCTCGCCTCAACCAGCGGACCGGCCACGGCAGCCTCCAGGACGTGTTGCGGCTGGAGCTGGAGCTGACCCGGCTGCACACCGACGTGGCGCGCATCGAGCGGGAGGATCGTTCGAGCCGGGCCCTCCTGAACGCGCTCATGGATCGTCCCCCGGACGCGCCCCTCGGGCCGCCGCAAGATCTCACCGTCCTCGCCGTCGCCGCGGACGCCGATGTCGCGCGACTCGAAAAGGATCTGGAAGCGAGGCGGCCGGAGATTGGCGCTGCCGCACGCGCCGTGCGCCGCAGCGAAGCCATGCTGGACGACGCGCGGCGCTCGGCCCGATACCCGTCGATCATGGTCGGTCTCGACTATTGGTACCTGCCAACCGCCACGGACCATCAGGCCTATGGGGCCATGGTCGGCATCAACCTTCCCTGGTTTTCGGGCCGGCACGGCGACGAACAGCGGGCTGCCGAGCAGACGATGGAAGCCGAGAAGCACGCGTTCGAGTCGACGAAGAACGCCGTGCGGTACGAGCTGCGCGACGCCGCGGCGCGGGTTGCGGCGGCGAAGCAATCCTTCACGATCATCGATCAAACGCTGCTGGCGCAGGCGCGCCGCAGCCTGGAGGCGACCCAGGCGGAGTATGCAGCCGGTCACGGCGACGCGGTGGGGTTGCTCGATGCCATGCGGTCGTACCTGCAGGTGCGGATCGAGCGTGTCCGCGCGCTCGCCGATCTGGCAGCGAGCGAAGCGGATCTCGAGCGCGCGGCGGGGACGCTGGCGGTTGAAGGAGAAAAGCGATGAGCGCCGGGGACGAGGTCGCCGGGCCGCCCCGCGGTGCGAGGACCATGTCGATCGTTCGCTGGATCCTGGTGGCGCTGACCGCGCTCGTGGCCGCCGGATCGATCCTGAGCTACACCGGTCTTCACGGCGGCGGCGCCGCCAGCGCGCTGTCGGGGCAGCTCTACCAGTGCCCGATGCACCCCTCGGTCGTTCAGGACCACCCCGGGGAATGCCCGATCTGCAGCATGACGCTGGTCCCGAAGCCCCAGGGGATGGGTCCGGCAAAGCCGGCCAAGGCGACGAAGGCGCCCTCTGCGGCCGGGGTGACGGGCCTGGCCGAGGTCGAGCTGACGCCCGAGCGAATCCAGTTGATCGGAATGCGCACCGCCACGGTCAAGCGTGAGGCGCTCGGCGGCGAGCTCCGTACGGTCGGCGTCGTCGCGGCCAACGAACGTGGGCTGGCCCAGATCAACACGCGCTTCTCGGGCTGGATCCAGAAGCTGCTCGTCTCCGAGACGGGGGAGCACGTCCGCCGCGGCCAGGTCCTGGCGACGATTTACAGCCCCGAGGTGCTCCGCGCCGAGCAGGAGCTGCTGGTGGCGCACGGCTGGAATGCGGCTGCGCCGAACGGGGCGAAGGCGACAGGGTCCCATGAGCACGACCACGACGACTTCGCGAGCGGGCTCGACGCCAACGCGCGCGGGCGGCTGGAGCTGCTCGGGATCTCGACACCGGAGATCGACGAGATGCTGCGGACAGGAAAGGCGATCGAGGCGATGGCGATCCGCTCCCCGGTCGACGGCTACGTGGTCGGCAAGAGCGCCGTGGTCGGTGTCGCCGTCCAACCAGGCACGGTGCTGTTCGAGGTCGCCGATCTCTCCCAGGTCTGGGTCACCGCGGACGTGTACGAGCAGGACATCTCACGGGTCGAGGTCGGGCAGCGCGCTCGGCTCGAGCTCTCCTCGTTTCCGGGCCAGATCCACACGGGGAAGGTTTCGTTCATCTCCCCGACCCTCGATTCAGGCAACCGGACGCTTCGCCTGCGCCTGGAGTTCAAGAACAGGTCGGACCGCAACGGTCCACGGCTGCGTCCCGGCATGTATGGAACGGTCTATCTGGATCTGCCGTCGACGACCGGCTTGATGGCCCCCGCGGAGGGCGTGGTGGACACGGGCGAGACCCACTACCTGTTCATCGCCAAGGGCGGAGGGCGCTTCGAACCGAGGGCGGTCAAGGTGGGAGCACGTCTCAAGGACAAGGTCGAGATCCTGAGCGGCGTCGAGGAGGGGGAGACGGTGGTGACGACCGGGAACTTCCTGGTCGATTCGGAGAGCCGGCTGCGCGCGGCGATCGATGGCCAGGGTTCCGGCCAGTCTTCGCCGGAGGGGAAGTAAACCATGGTCGAACGGATCATCGAGCTTTCCGCCAAGAACCGGCTGCTCGTTCTGCTCGGCGTCGGGTTCGCGCTGGTCGCCTCCCTGGTCGCGATGAAGAAGATGAAGCTCGACGCCATTCCGGACCTCTCGGATCCGCAGGTCATCGTCTTCACCGAGTGGATGGGGCGCAGCCCCACGCTGATCGAGGACCAGGTCACCTATCCGATCGTCTCGAAGTTGATCGGCACGCCCCGCGTCCGGGACGTGCGCGGCTATTCGATGTTCGGGATGTCGTTCGTGTACATCGTCTTCGAGGAAGGGACCGACATCTACTGGGCGCGCAGCCGCGTCCTCGAGTACATGAATGGCCTCAAGGGTGCGCTGCCCGAGGGAGCCGCGCCGGCGCTGGGCCCGGACGCCACCGGAATCGGCTGGACCTTCCAGTACGCGCTGACCGACAAGAGCGGCAAACACGGCCTCGACGAGCTGCGCACGTTCCAGGACTTCACGCTGAGGTACGCGCTCGGCAGCGTCCCCGGCGTCGCCGAGGTGGCCAGCGTAGGCGGCTACCAGAAACAGTATCAGGTCACCGTCGATCCGAACCGCCTGCGCGCTTACGGCGTGACGTTGACCGAAGTCATCGACGCCATCCGGCAGTCCAACAACGACGTCGGTGGTCGGATCATCGAATTTTCCGGCCGCGAGTACTACGTGCGGGGGCGCGGCTACATCCATGACCTCGGCGCGATCGAGAAGATCGCCCTGCGGACGAGCGGGCCGAGCGGCACGCCTCTCTTGGTGAAGGACGTGGCGACCGTGCGCTTCGGCCCCGACATCCGCCGCGGGCTTCTCGAATGGAACGGCGAAGGCGAGGCGGTGGGGGCCGTGGTGGTCACGCGCTACGGCGAGAACGCGCTCGACGTCATCGGGCGGGTCAAGAAGAAGATCGAGGAGCTCAAGCCCTCCTTCCCGGAGGGGGTCGAGCTGACGGTCGCCTACGACCGGTCGGGGCTCATCGAGCGCTCCATCGACACGCTCGAGCATGCGCTCACCGAGGAGGCGGTCGTCGTCAGCCTGGTGATCATGCTGTTCCTGCTGCACTTCCGCAGCTCGTTGCTGCCGATCCTCTCGCTGCCGATCAGCGTGGCGCTCTCGTTCATCCCGATGGTGCTGCTCGACATCCCGTCGACGATCATGAGCCTGGGTGGAATCGCCATCGCCATCGGCGCCACGGTCGATGCGCAGATCGTGATGATCGAGGCCGGGCACAAGAAGCTGGAGCAGGCCGGCCCAGGCGCCGACCGGCGCCGCATCCTCATCGAGTCGGCCAAGGAGGTGACGCCGGCGATCTTCTTTTCGCTGCTCATCATCGCGGTGGCGTTTCTTCCGGTCTTCACGTTGACCGGCCAGGCGGGGCGGCTCTTCAAGCCGCTCGCTTACACCAAGACCTTCGTCATGCTGATCTCGGCGCTCCTGTCGATCACCTTCGCGCCGGCGCTCCAGGACCTCTTCATTCGCGGCAAGATCCGGCCAGAGAAGCAGCACCCGGTCTCGCGCTTTCTGATCCGACTCTACGAGCCCTTCGTTTACGTCGCGCTCCGGCGGCCGAAGTCCACCATCGCGATCGGCCTCTTCGCGCTCGCCTCGGCGGTCCCGGTCGCGATGCGCCTGGGGAGCGAGTTCATGCCACCGCTCAACGAAGGCGATCTGCTCTACATGCCGATCACCTTCCCGAACATCTCGATCGAAGAGGCGAAACGGCAGCTCCAGTACCAGGATCGAATTCTGCGCAGCTTCCCCGAGGTGGAGACGGTGTTCGGCAAGGTGGGGCGCGTCGACAGCGCGACCGATCCGGCGCCGATCACGATGGTCGAGACCACGGTGCAGCTCCGGCCGGCGAAGGAGTGGCGGAAGAGGTCCCACACCCGCTGGTACTCGAGCTGGGCGCCCGGCTGGCTGAAGCCCGCGTTTCGACCGTTCTGGCCCGAAGAGCGGACGCTCACCTGGGACGAGCTGACCACGGAGATGAACGGGAAGATGCAGTTCCCCGGTTGGACCAACGCCTGGACGATGCCGATCAAGACCCGCGTCGACATGCTGACCACCGGCGTGCGCACGCCGATCGGGATCAAGGTCTTCGGCACCGACCTCAACGAGGTGGAGCGGATCGGCGTCTCGCTCGAGCACCTCATGGCGCCGATCAAGGGGACGCGCAGCGTCCTTTATGAACGAAACCTGGGGGGGCTCTACCTGGACATCATTCCCAAGCCGGACGAGCTGGCGCGCTATGGCCTGCGTGTCGCCGACGTCGAGCGCGTGATTGAGAGCGCCATCGGCGGTACGCCCGTCGGCACCACCGTCGAGGGGCGGAACCGCTTTTCGATCAACGTTCGCTATCCGCAGGATCTGCGGAGCGATCTCGAATCGCTCAAGAGAGTGCTGGTCCCCGTCGGCGGCAAGGGCGGCGGCGACCTGCCGATGGGGACGCAGGGTGCCCTCGAAACGCCGCCCGTCGGCAACGGCGCCTTCGCCTTTGCGGGCGCGGTCGGATCGCCGCATCCGATCTTCCTCGCGCAGAACATGGAGGGGAACGGGATGGACCGGCCGCGATTGCCCTCCGGCGTGACCTCGACGTCCGACATGCCTTCGATGGGGCTGATGGATCACAGCATGGGCAGCGGAGCGATGCCCGGACCCACCTCCATGACAGGTGGCTCCGACCTGCCGGCCCCGATGGGGGGACTGCAACCGACTCCGGGCGCCCTGAACCGACAGACGTTCGTTCCGCTGGGGCAGGTCGCCGAGATCAAGGTCGCGGGGGGGCCCCCCATGGTTCGCGACGAGGCGGGCCTCCTGGTCGGCTACGTCTACGTCGACATCGATCAGGCCCAACGTGACATCGGCGGCTACGTCAACGAGGCCAAGGCGGTCGTCGCCAAGGCGACGGCCAGCGGTGGGTTGAAGTTGCCGCCCGGCACCTTCCTCAAGTGGACGGGCCAGTACGAGCAGCTCGCCGAGATGCTGGCCCGGATGAAGCTCGTCATTCCGATCACCCTGCTGATCATCGTCCTTCTCCTGTTCCTGCAGTTCCGCAACCTCATCGAGGTGCTGATCATCCTGCTCTCCATCCCCTTCGCGCTGGTCGGCAGCGTCTGGCTCCTCTGGCTGCTCGACTATCGCTTCTCCACCGCGGTCTGGGTCGGGATCATCGCGCTCGTGGGCCTCGCCGCGCAGACCGGCATCGTCATGATCGTCTACATCGATCACGCCTTCCAGCGACGGAAGGCCGCCGGCCTCATCAGGAACCTCGACGACATCGTGGCCGCGCACATGGAAGGGACCGTCCAGCGCGTGCGTCCCAAGCTGATGACCGTCTCGACGATGCTGATCGGGCTCGTGCCGCTGCTCTGGGCCGAGAGCTCGGGGGCCGACGTCATGAAGCGGATCGCGGCGCCGATGGTGGGAGGCCTCGCGACCTCCGCCTTCTTGACGCTGGAGATCATTCCCGTCGTCGTCACCTATTGGCGGCTCGAGCAGTTGCTCTGGGAGCGTCTCGGAAGCGCGGTCGACCTTCTCCGCCGCCTGCAGATCGACGCCGCCCTCGCGGCGGCGGGCGCCGCCCTCGCGGTGGCCCTGGGCACCGCGAGCGTCTACCTCGCTTTCCCGGGGCCGAGCCTGGTCGTCGGTGAGCTGCTCGCCGGCCTGGTCTTCCTGGTGGGCGTGGGCCGCTACGCCCTTCACCGACCGGCAGCTCGCCGAAGGGCGTGGCCCGCGGAGACCCCCACGGGATAGGCTGCTAATATCGAACGGTGAGCGTTCCGCGCGAGCGACCATGGGCCAGCTGACCAGCATTCTGCCGAAGCATCCCGGCGCCGCCGCCCCCAGCCGACCCGCGGCCGGCGCCGAGGCTCGCGCGCGCCCGCGCCCTTTACCGACCTCGCTGGCGGGGTGGGGCAACAACCTGCGCGCCGACTGCCTGCTGGCGGAGCCCGAGCTTCCGGGCGAGGCGGTGGCCTGCCTCGATCGCGCCGGGACGGTGGCGCGCGGCCTCGGCCGCAGCTACGGCGATGCCGCGCTCAACGGCGGCGGCCAGGTGCTGGGGCTGCGCAAGCTCGATCGCTTCCTCGCCTTCGACGAGGCGACCGGCACCCTGACCTGCGAGGCAGGGGTGAGCCTCGACGAGATCATTCGCAACTTCGCCCCGCGCGGCTGGTTCCCGATGATCACGCCGGGGACGAAATTCGTGACCGTCGGCGGCTGCATCGCCAACGACGTGCACGGCAAGGCGCACCACGTCCAGGGCTGTTTCAGCGCCTCGGTCGACGCGCTGACGGTGTTGCTGGCCAGCGGCGCGGTCGTCGATGCCACGCGCGAGACCAACAGCGACCTCTTTTGGGCGACGTTCGGCGGAATGGGGCTCCTCGGCGTCGTGCTGACCGCGACCATCCGGCTGCGCCGAATCGAGAGCACCTACTTCCGGCAGCGGTCGATCAAGGTCGGCGACCTGGCCGAAATGTTGGCGGCGCTCGACGAACAGGACCGAGCCTTCCCCTACTCGGTGGCGACCATCGACGTCCTGGCGACGGGGACGCGGCTCGGGCGCGGGGTGATCACCGTCGGCGATCACGCGCGGCGGGACGAGCTGCCGCCTGGCTTCGCCGCCGACCCCCTGCGCGTCTCCGGGCCGCCCAAGCTGACGGTCCCCTTCGAGCTCCCCGAGCTGACGCTGAACCGACTCAGCATCCGCGCCGTGAACGCCTTCATCCAGCGCACGCAGGCGGCCGCCGCTCCGTTTGGCCACTACGAGGGGTTCTTCTATCCCCTCGACAAGATCGCGCACTGGAACCGGGGTTACGGCCGGCGCGGTTTCACCCAGTACCAGTTCGTCATCCCCTTCGCTGACGGTCTGCCGCGCATGCGCGAGATCCTGAGCGCGATCCTCTCGGCCGGCGAGCTGCCGTTTCTCAATGTGCTCAAGCGCTTCGGCAAGGAGAGCGGCGGCGTGCTCTCGTTTCCCTGCGAGGGCTACACGCTGGCGATCGACTTCCCCATCCGCACCAACACGGTGGCGCTCCTGCGGCGGCTCGACGCCATGGTGCTCGCCGCGGGCGGCCGCGTCTATCTGGGCAAGGATGCTTATCTCGAGGCGGCGACCTTTCGCGCCATGTATCCGGCGCTCGAGCGCTGGCTGGCGATCAAGGCCAAGTACGACCCGGAGGGCGTCTTCACCTCCGATCTCGGACGGCGGGTGGGCCTGGTGCCGCGACCTTGACCCCGCGGTAGAGTTCTTCCGCCGTGGAGCACACCTACCAGCAGATTTCCGCTGCCGACCTGCCGACCTTGAAGTCCCTCCTCGCGGTCTTCGGAGAGGCGTTCGGGGAGCCCGACACCTACCAAGGCGCCGTGCCGAGTGATGCGTACCTGACGGCTCTGTTGAAGAAGCCCCATTTCATCGCTGTGGCGGCCTTGCGCAACGGCGAGGTGGTCGGCGGGCTGGCCGCGTATGAGCTGGAGAAGTTCGAGCGCGCGCGCAGCGAGATCTACATCTACGACCTCGCGGTCCGGGAAACCGAGCGGCGAAAGGGCGTGGCGACCGGTCTCATCCGCGCGTTGGGGCTCATCGCTCGCGAACGCGGCGCGTACGTGATGTTCGTGCAGGCGGATCGGGGAGACGATCCCGCCATTCGGCTCTACGAGTCCCTCGGCACACGTGAAGACGTCCACCACTTCGACATTGCGCCTGCC
>Ga0210388_10001210_pt1 | contig 20309 bp, 15 predicted proteins | sample IncBWC19OmetaG_FD_155485 | JGI IMG/M metagenome (GOLD analysis project Ga0210388, IMG submission 155485) | Forest soil microbial communities from Barre Woods Harvard Forest LTER site, Petersham, Massachusetts, United States - Inc-BW-C-19-O ... | reverse complement strand
TGAGCTGCCCGTCGACACTGCGGTGATCGGCGCTGCTTTCTGTCTTGATGCCAAATCCGCTGTAGGTCCAGAGCTGCCGCTTGCTGCGGAAACGGTGCGGGGTCTGCAGAATGCCCAGCAGTACCGCCGACCGGATCGGACCGATCGCAGGAATCTGACACAGCCGTTTCCAGACCGGATGTTTCTTAGCCTCCGCCAACAGCTCCCGGCGCACTTGCTTACGTAGCGTCCGCAGCGCATCCAGTTGTTGGTAGTAAAACTCCGCCCGCCGGCGCACTCCTGGTTCCGTGATCTTCCCGAGCCACTCGACACGATGGCGCGGTGCATAGACCTGCTTGCCGCTACAAGGAATAGCCCAACTGCGATAGATGGCCTTCACCCGGGACATGACCCGTCCGAGATCTTTGGTGATGGTGAGATAACTGCGCACCAGTTCCTTCAGACTTCGTAGGCCGTGTTCCCCGTGATAGACCGGGTGGAGATGATTCAGGCGCAGCAGCTCGGCCAAGCGGCGTGCGTCGATCTTGTCATTCTGGTTGCCTTCCCGCATGGAGGCATTCTTGCGCGGATCGCACACCACCAATTTCGTCACGTGTGGCTTCAACAGGTCGTGCAACCAGGCGGCCGAGGTTCCTTCTTCAAACGTCACCTGCAAGTCTCCGCGCAGCCCATCAAAAAACTGCAGAATCATGCTCGCTTTCGTCTCGATGACGCATTCCATCACGATCTTCCCCGCAGCATTCATCACCGCCAGCGAAATGCTTTCCTTGTGCACGTCCATACCGATATACTTTTTGCTATCCATATAGAGGGCGCTCCTTTCTGAAGTGGGTTCGAGCCGACACTCCAAACCTACTCCAACAGGGGCGCCCTTTTATATTGCGTCGGGTAACCGGACATGTAGGTGCCACAGCAAATCTGTGGCTTCATCTAGGTGAATCTGGGTCGCGGGACTGCGAGGAAAAGTTGGGAACAAAATGGGAACAATAAGCCCCAAACACCCCCTAAAACCGTGCTACGTGACATAGGTAAAGGCTAGAAGAACCAACCACATGATGTTTCATGGAGTGCTTTGCAAGCAGGGGGTCGCAGGTTCGAACCCTGTCACGTCCACCAATTCTTTCAATGACTTACGGGTCCTTGTCATCCGTTCACTCTCCCGAGTGCAGTGACTTTTGTAGTGACCCTCATCCACCGCAACCGCAAGCGGCTTCCTGCAAACGGAACCAGCGAACGCGCGCAGAGCATCCCGCCACACTTCACGCTTTCCTGACAACGCGCCTCCGATAGATCACTGGCGTGGATCTCATCGGGAATGATACCCCCAACGCGAACTTGCATTTCGGATTCACGCGCCGACCAAGCCGACGCAATAATTGATGCAGGCGAGAAGCGAAGTATAATCCCTGCCATGCCACGACACGACCTCAGCAAACTCTGGGAAGAACATACCGCAGACGAATTCGTCACGCGCGACACCGAAGCCACGCTGGCCACTATGACCGAGGACGCTTACGTCAACCACATCCCCGTCATGACGGGTGGTTACGGCAAGGCCGCCCTGCGCCACTTCTATGCGCACGAGTTCATACCTGTGATGCCACCCGACACCTCGCTCACGCCCGTCTCCCGCACTGTCGGCGAAGATCAGCTCGTTGATGAAATGATCTTCTCCTTCACTCACACGCAGGAAATGCCCTGGATGCTGCCCGGAATTCCGCCCACCAATCGCCGCGTCGAAGTGCCTCTGGTCGCTATTGTTCGTTTCCGCGACGGCAAACTCGCCCACGAGCACATCTATTGGGACCAAGCATCCGTCTTGAAACAGCTCGGGCTTTTGAACGACCCGTCGTTGCCCGTCGTTGGTGTGGAAAGCGCCCGCAAAGTCCTCGACCCAAAATTCGAACGGAAATATTAGATAACGCCTAATCTTAAGAGGTCCTGCGTAGAGAGCCGCTTTTCCTGCGAGATTCCGAGCTGGCCCATGTGGTCCGCTGGGTCACGGCATGGTGCGAAGGATCTCGTCGGCTGCCGCCATGGCGAAATCTATTTCCTCATCCTTATTGTAGAAGTGTGGCGACATCCTCACCCCGCCGCCCGGCCGCCAGTCAACCAGAATGTCGCGCTTGAGCAACTCGGCGCACACTGCCTTTGCCTCTGGCATATTCACTGCTACGCTGCCGCCGCGGCGCGCGGGATTGCGCGGCGCGTTGACGTGCCAGCCGCGTTGCTCTGCCAGCGAGACGATCCGGGCCGTGAGGCGCTGCGATTTTTCGCGCACCTGAAGCATGCCCAGTTCGCCTAGAATCTTCAGTCCGGGAAGAGCAGCGTACAGAGCCGGAATGTTCGGCGTTCCGTTAATGAACCGGTACGCCCCGTGCGTGTAGCGAGTCGCGCCGGTTTCAAAACCGAAGGGATTCTCGTGCGCGAGCCATCCCGTGAACTTCGGCGCTAGCGCGCGGGCCAAATCCGGGCGTACGTAGAGATAAGCGGCTCCGGGACCGCCGCAGAGCCACTTCATCAGTCCTCCGCAGGCAAAGTCCACGTTGAGCTCTCGCACGTCCACGGGAACGCCAGAGCCGAGCGATTGAAAGGTGTCGAGAATCACGTGCGCGCCCACCCGGTGCGCCTTCTCGCAGATCGCCTTGGCATCATTGATATACGAGCTGCGGAAGATCACGTGCGACACCGGAACGAGCAGCGTGGTTTCGTCAATCGCATCGAGCAGCCGTTCGGTCGGAACCTCGATCCCATCATCGGTCTTCACCATGTGGATGCGCGCGCCGCACTGCCGCTGCGCTTCCCAGAAATACATCACGGAAGGAAAGTCCAAATCCGTATAAACCACCTTATTGCGCTGGTCGCTGAAGTCAAAGCAGGAAGCGATCACTGCCTGGCACTGGGTGACATTGCCGTGGATGGCCACTGAATTCATCGGCGCGTTCATCAGCTCACCGATTTGGTTGCCAATCTCCAGCGGCAGCGTCCACCAGTAATCCTCCCAGGCACGCACTCCGCGCGCAGCCCAAACCTCGGCATAGTCGTGGAGTGCGTCAAAGACTCCACGCGGCATCGCACCCAGTGAATTGCTGATGAGATAAGTCGTCTTCTCCAGGATGGGAAACTCCTGGCGATAGCGCAAGAGAGGGTCAGTCATGCCGGCACTTAGTTCCGTGAGCGTGCTTTTTTCGCCATGAGATAGAAGACGGTCAAGAGAAACAGATACGGACCTGCACTGACAATGGTAATGCGAGCCTGCGGTGTCCACCACGTGCACAGCACGATCACCACAATTGCCGCGAACGCGACCTTGGAGGCCGCTGCTCCGCCGGGAGCGCGCATCGGCAGCGCTGCCACTTGCTCTGGCAACAGCCTTTTGCGCATGGCCACGTGCGAGGCGAGTGCGATGCACCACGCCAGCATTCCGCCGACCAGCGAAGCCCCGATGATATACAGGAAAGCATTTTGCGGTGCGACGTACTGCACGACCAGAGCGACCACGATTCCCGACGCCGATAACAGCACGGCGTTGCGCGGCGCGCCCTTTGCCGATAGCTGCGCGAGTCTCGCAGGCGCATATCCAGACTCAGCCAGCGAGTACAGCATGCGCGAAGTCACATACAAGGCGGCGTTCGCTCCGGAGAGCGCGGCTGTCAGCACCACGAAGTTCATCACCAGTGAAATGGCCGGCACGTGCGCCACCTCGAACACCGTCACGAAGGGACTCTGCCCCACGCCAACCAGGTTCCACGGCACGACTCCCACGAGTACCGCGGACGCGCATAAATAAACGAAGGTGAGAACGCTCAACGATATGTAAGTTGCGCGCACGATGTCCGAAGTGGAACGAGCTTCGCCCGAAGAGATGGCCACCATCTCGGTTCCAAGAAAATTGAACAGAACAAACGGGAGCGCCAGCAACGGACCTGCGGCGCCATGCGGCAGGAAACCGCCATCGGTGGTGTAGTGCGCTTGCGCCCTTCCGCCTAACAGCAATCCGGCGCCGATCAGAATGAAGGCCGCAATCGCTACGACCTTGATCATCGCGAACCAGTATTCAAAACTGCCGACGGTGTGTACCGCCCCCAAATTAATGATTAGCAGGAGCGTCGCGAATCCCGCGATCCAGGCCGCGGCGGGAATATGTGGAAACCAGTAACGCATGTACGTGGCGGCTGCCACCAGTTCACCGCTGATGGCGATTACCAGTGAAAACCAGTATCCATAACGCGAAATGAAGCCTGCCCAGCGGTTCAGGTACTTATCGGCGTAGACTCCAAACGAGCCGGCGGCTGGATGCAGGCTCGACATCTCGCCCAGTGCCGTCGTCACGGTGAAAGCAATCAACGCGCCCAGGATGTAGGAGAGGATGACTGCCGGCCCGGCAATCTGGACAGCCGCGCCCGATCCCAGCAGAAGACCGGTGCCGATCGAGCCGCCGATCGCGACCATGGCCATTTGTCCTGCGCGGAGCTCGTGGCGAAGTTGGGGGGATTTTTGCTCCATGAAGTTGACGAGAGAAGAGTAGCCCGCCACCGCGCTTCGGCCGCCGCTGCTGTTTCCTTGGATTGATCTCCTTCTCACTTCAAAAACAGGCGCCATTCTATACCGGTCTTGAAAGTTCGCAACGCGCAATCGGATTAGCGACATCCTCGACAGTTCGAAATATGGGAGCATCTTTGGAGCAACAAGAGGGGTGGCGCTCGGGCGGATTCGTCGTGTTACGCGCAGCCTCAACAACGACTTGGATTTAATCCCCGCACTCGCTTGCAAGCCGGTTCACCGGTTCGATCTCGAGCATCTGAGCTGGCTTTTTCCAAGACTCAGGGCAGCATGCGGCTTTAATGGCACGAATCCGTCTCATCGACAGACTCGACGATATGCGAGGAACCGTGCGACTGCCCACAAACACCCGTTTGTGAGCAACAAGAATTGCGACCCTCGCTTCGATCTGCGGTTGAGGTTCTGACTCGTTACCTCGCAAAGGAGTTGGGCGGACGCAGAATCGTTGTGAATACCGTCGCTCCGGGCGCAATCGCGACAGATTTCAGCGGGGGAATGGTTCGTGACAATCCGCAGATCAACAAGATGGTCGCGGATATGACGGCGCTCGGCCGCGTCGGCCAGCCCGACGACATCGGTCCGATGATCGCGTCATTGCTTTCCGAGGACAACCGCTGGGTCGACGGCCAGCGCATTGAGGTCTCCGGGGGTATGGCCCTCTAGACTCGGGAGGCAAACTGGGAGAAGCACACACGACAGGGAAATGAATATGCAAAGCTCATCGAACAAAATCGCGCTCGTCACCGGAGCAAACAAGGACATCTGATTTGAAGTCGCAGGCAGATCGGGCACAGGAGCGCAACGCGGTCACGCTATCTTGGACGCATTGACGATTTGCTCCGATGGCAGACGCTCATTGCTGACTCTATTGGCAAACACTGATAATAGTCGAATGTGTTCGTCGTTCTGGTTACAGTTTGCCGAAAGTCGCCAGAGCACCCGGCTGATTAGCAGGTGCTTCAGCGGCAGCGATTCATGGGCATCAGCCCAATAGGATCGGCAATAAAACTCCGAGCCCAAGCGCGAAGAGCCACAAGGCGGGTGCGGGCGTTCCCACGGGACGGATCCGGCGCAATTCGCGACCGGCGGCACGGGGATCCAAGAAGAGGGAGCGCGTATAGCGTCGTTCGAGCGAGAGAAAGATGAGAGCCGTGGTCGCGCCAAAAAGTAAGTGGCCGGTCAAAGCCGGCAGCAGCGCCGAAGCAGCGCTAGCTCTCCAATCGCACTCGCCAGTCAGAAGCAGCGGCAGAAGGGTCATCGGTCCCAGGTACCACCAGATCAGTCCGAAGAGCCATCCCCACATAACTCCAAGCCCCAAATCGGGAGCTTCGTGTCGAAATATCAGACCATACGTCATTCCGATGAGAGAACTTACGAGCATGTTAATCAAGAAGCCGTTAACGCCGGAAAGGTGCGTGTCGAAGCCTACCACTGATGAGAGAACACCAGTGGCGATGAGGATTGGGCTCGCCACGAGACCTCCCACCAGGCCTGCGAAAGCCCCCCAGCGCAGAGATCGAAAAAGACGCAGGCCAGGGCCTTCAGGTTCACGATTCAGAGGATCCGATTGAATAAACAATCGCACCCAAAACCGATCCACGGTGGCATAGGCCACTCCGACGATCAGGCCATAGAGTATGTGGCCAACCAAGGAGCCAAAAAGTGCGGTGCCTCGATTTGAGGACCAATCGAGACCTGCTCTCTTGACCAACTGCAGCATCGTGAGCGGGCCAAAAAACCACCAGAAAATCCCGTAGCCCAGGCCCCAACCCATCGACGAGCCGAATCCGCGAACGTCCCGCTGGAAGAGCAGTCCGTACGTTGCGCCGATCAGGATGGCAATCCCGAAATGCAGTGCGACCGTCGTGTCGTGTGAATGAATCACTCCCAATCCGCCAAGCAACGGGAAAAAATCTCCCGCAGACATCCAGCGCCCGAATATCATTCCGCCGAGCAGACCTGAGAAGCCGCCGACAACAATGGCTCGCCCCCAACTAAACGCCGCCTGGTTCGTCTTGCCGCGGATGGCGCCAGAAATGCCTAGAATAAGTCCCACCGGCATTCCAAGGCAGACAAGGTAAGCCACCAACTCCGGAAAGTGTTCCTGCGCATTTCCGAACATGCTTTCGACGTGGCGAGTACCGGAGAGCAGATGGCCGAGACCTGCGGGAACCGCGATCCACAGGAAAAATGCAAAACCAAGACTCCAGATGAGACCGGCCCCCGGGCTCGCAGCTCTTTTCGAAAAGAATAATCCGAACACCAGCCCGAATAGGGACGCGAGGACAAGATAGCGCGTCGTCCACGAACCAAGTGCGGCTTTGCAGAGCAAGCCGCCGACAAAACCGGCGAGCAAGCCCAGCAGGGGGTCCATCCAAAGCGCGGAACGTTTTGTCACTGCGGGAATTTCAGGTGCGATTGCCTTCGAATCTTTGCTCATGGTGCAGACTCTATTTCAGATCGATGGTCTGAACGATGTCGCGCGGAAAGAAAAGCTCGACCGTCCAGTCCATGAGGACGCGAATCTTACGTTCCGATCCTGGCAGCTTTGAGAGATAGATTCCCCGCCACATAGCCCATGCCAGCAAGCCGGAAAAGCGCATGGACTTCGTGCGCGCAAAGGGAATCGACAACTCAGCGCAAGCAGTCTGGTGGCCGACGACGCAAAGGGCGCCAAGAGAATTGAAATGGAATGGCTGCAAGGGCCCCCCTTCCAGAGATGCGCGGATGTTCTTTGCTAGTACCGGAGCTTCGCGAATTGCAAATTGCGCGGTTGGCGGGCAAGGCTTGCCCGTGACACCGTCCACCACCGCCGCGCAATCGCCCAATGCCCAGACGCCCGGATGATCCTTGATCGCGAGTGTGGTTTCCACGATCACGGCGCCGCGCTGGTCGCGCTCAACGGGTAGATTGCGCAGGAGAGGATTCGGAGAAGTGCCGGCTGTCCAGACCAGCGTTTCCGCCGGGATTTCCCCGTCGCTCAACACTACCAGGCCGGGTTGGAAATTCGTGAGGCGTGCGTTGAGGCGGAAGATCACGCCGCGAGCGGCCATTTTCTCCTGCGCATACCGCCCGAGCGATTCGCTAAGCTCCGGAAGAATGTGATCTCTTGTGTGCACCAGTATGACATTGAAATCCTCGGGCCGCAGGTTCGGATAATCGGCCAGAATCCCGCGGCCGAAGTCGTTCAGTGCCCCAGCCAGCTCGACACCAGCGAAGCCTCCTCCGGCGATCACAAATGTCAGCAGTCGACGCCTCACCTCGGAGTTCGCCTCGCTATCTGCCCGCTCGAACATTTCAATCACGCGATTGCGGACTCGGATCGCGTCCAACAGGCTCTTGAAGTCGAGCGCGTGTTTCTGGACGTCCGCCATGCCCAGGTAATTCGAGACTGAGCCAAGCGCGAGCACGAGTTGATCGTAAGGAATTTCGCGCGGCGTGCCTTCGCTGGAGCCTGGAGTCGCTGTCAATGTCACGCTCTGCGTTTCCAGGTCCACGCGCTCAACGGTCGCACGAACGAAGTTCGTGCGCGGGAGACTTGAACGGAGTGGCGTACTGATATGACTCGGCTCCAGGCTGCTGCCGGCAACTTCCGCCAGCATTGGTGTAAACAGAAGGGCGTTCGTTTCGCTGATGAGGGTGATGCTCACAGAGCGGTCGCGCAAGAACTGATGCTCGAGGCTTTCGGCAGTCTTCATACCTGCAAATCCCCCGCCGATGATCACAATGCGCTTCACCTCCCTCGGCAAGCTATTCGTGCGCTCAGGTTCAGGTCCGAAGATCTGGTCGGCCATATCCTTGAATCCTTGCGTTAGCAAACCGAGCAACGCCCCATAGAGAACCCAGCCCACAAGAGCTGGAAAGTGCGTGCGCATTTGCTCCGCACTCCAATCCGGGGCGCTGTGGGCGATCAGCGGCACAGCTACGACGCTGATCAAAGCCCAGAGCGGCACGCCCAGTGCCGCGGCGGTCATCATATTGTCGACATAGGCGCCGCGAGTGTTAGACACGCTCGCGGAATAGGCCGCACCCACAATGATCGCCAGCAGCGCTCCGGCAAAAGGGGGAGGGATCGTGTAAATAAGCACAGCGCTGGCGATGCCGCCGGCCAAAATTCCGAGCATGACTCTTCTCATGTACTTTGTCCGTACGGGAGCGCCATAGAACTTTTTTGCCGCCTATCCAATTTCGTCAGAGACGCTGGAGAATACTACAGCGCAGATTCGGTGAGCCATGAAAATGGTAGCGCGTTCCCGGGTTACTCAACAAACGTTGGAAAGAATGGCGCCGAATCAATTCCAACAAATAACATCGTCTCAAGTCCTAATTAACGTCGCTTGCCGGACAAGTTGGGTTCTATTTCGAATGTCCGGCTATTCCAGCTATCTGGCGGTAGCAGCAAGTTCGCTCCGCACCTTTAGAATTTGCACAGATTCAGGGTTAGCTCTTTTTGTAGTGGGATTTCAGGATACGCGAATCGGTACAATTTCAGGACGAGTGCTCGGCTGGCTGGTACATTTCCATCCTCATCCCGGGCGTAGCCCTCGGCGTAGCCAGAGAAGGAAGACAGCTTCAATCCAACTAGATCGGAAATGTTGAAATGGCCAATCGCGACCGCATCGTTTTTCGCTTGCTGCAGCGTTTGCCGCAATGTTTTCACACGAGCCTGCTTGATATTGAGTCTTGGTGGATGACGCGCTGCACGCCTGGGAGCTTACGGCTAGCGATCCAGCAAGTTTCGCGGCTCAGTCCTGTTCCCTATTCTATCCCCGACGCCTAGGCCGGCTTCAGAGCCGCGGCGCCAAAATTCACACTGAATCGTTTGCACCAAATGGACACCGCACGATATTTCGTCAGGTCCAAATCACTTGGCAGTACGTAGTTTTGGCTGCCGACGTTTCCTTTGATCACTCCCAGATCGACGAATCCTGCGCGCTCGACGGTCGGCGCATCCTTGGCATCGTCCGCAGCGACCATGTAGACGTGTACATCCGGCCCGTTCGAGGTATCGAAATTCGTGAACCGCAGCATGTGCGTCCCGTCCGCCATCTGGTAGATCGTCGCCGTGCCCGATGTGGGATGCAGAATCGTGTAAAACGTTCCCGACTCGAGCGGCAGGGCAGCCGCCGCTGCGCCTTGCGCCGCTGGCATCGCTTCGTCCACTCTGACATTGCTGAAAAGCCGGTCCGGCCGGAACCAGTACCACAACCCGACGATCAACACCGCGACCACCGCAATCGCAACTTTCATCCATGTCTTCATCTCTGTCTCTCCTTAACTTCGCGGCGCACCTCGCCGCACGATCCATTCGCAAGCGCCGTTTTATGCAGTTAGGAACTGTTTGATGAGTGCCGCCGTGTCGTTCGGGTTTTCTTCCGGGAAGAAGTGACCACCCTTCATTGCCTGGCCGTGAGCGCGAGGAGCCCACTGGCGCCAGATTCCCAGCGGCCCGCCCTCTTTCGCGTAAAACGTGTCGAGCGGCCCGCCTTCAGCCCACAGGTGCAGCATCGGACATTCGATTTGTCGCGAGGCATCTTTGTCCGCGCGGTCGTGCTCCACGTCGATCGTCGCAGCGGCTCGATATTCTTCGCAGATTCCGTGCACGCGTGCCGGATCGCGGTAATTCGACACGTACTCGTCCAGAATTTCTGCCCCGAACGAGCCTTGCCCGAACGGGTTGCGATAGACGGCCTCGGGCGCGCCGAGCAAATAGCTTTCCGGCAGCGGCTGTTTCTGGCTCAAGAGAATCCACGGCCAGTAGGTTTGAGCAAATCGAGCATCGGTCCGGCTCCAGGCTTCGTATATCGGAATCACGTCGAAGACGGCGAGCCGTGCAACGCTCCTCGGATGATCGAGCGCTATGCGATAAGCAACGCGCCCTCCGCGATCGTGGCCGATGAGCGTGAAACTGGGGAAGCCGAGCTTCGCCATGACGTCCACAAGCTCATTCGCTATTGCGCGCTTCGAGTACGGAAAGTGATCGTCTGTAGACGCCGGTGTTCCGCTGCGACCGTACGCACGAAGGTCCGCGCAAATCACCGTGTGATTTTCCGCGAGCTGCGGAGCAAGGTGCCGCCACATCAAGCTCGTCCGCGGGAAGCCGTGAACCATCAGAATCGCCGGCCCTTTTCCGTAGCGCCGGACGTAAATCGTGTTCCCCGCCACATCCACCTGCGAACCTTCGAACGATCCTGTGTCGCTCGCTTTGCCGCCAGCGGATGCAGCATCCTGCGCCCGCGCCAGATCCCCGAGCGAGCCGCCGAGCGTCGCTGCAAAGGATGCCGACGAAATTACATTCAAAAACTCACGACGTTCCACAGCTGCCTCCTCTTCCTTTGCACCCTTGGTTGGGAAAAGGGCCCGCAAGTCATCGCCGGGCCGGTCGGCGTTCATTGGTTTCAAGTTACTCGGATGCATTGGCTGCTCTTCAGGCGCACCGGGCCCGCTCACACGCCCTTGATCTCACCACCGTCAATTCGTACGGCAGCGCCCGTCATCCATTTCGCGGCCGGTGAGACGAAGTACGCTATGAGGTCTGCGATCTCTTCCGGCTTTCCGAATCGCGTGCTGCCGGCTTGTTGCGGGAATCGCGACATGGCCTCTTCCAGCGTCATGTTTTGCGCAGACGCCCATTTTTCCAAGAACGCGCGCCGTCTTCCCGTCATCACCGCGCCGGGCGACACGCTGTTTGCCTGCACACCGTCCTTGATACCCTGCTCCGCGAACGACTTCGCCAGCGCATTGATGGCCGCGTTGATCACTGCCACTGCCGCGAACACCGGTTGGGGATCAAATGCCGCGCTTCCGGACATGAACCCCACCGATCCGTTGGTCTTCTTCAATGCATCCCAGCCCTCATCGTCAACCGCCGCGCACCATGCAGCTGCAGCGCGGCGCTGTCGGCCCACTGCGCGTCGGTCATCTCGAACAGATCGATCTGCGGTACCGCGCCCGCAATGTTGAGCAGCGCGTCGATTCTTCCGAAGCGATCGAGCGCCGTTTTCACGACTGTCTCCGCCGCTTGCGGCTAGCGAAGATCCGCAGCGAGGACCTCCCGCTCCGCGCCGACTGATCACACCTCTGCCGCTGCGGTCTCCAGGTTCTCTTTGTCTCGTGCGACCAGCACGACTGCAGCGAAGTCGCGTGCTAGCCTCAGCGCCGTGTCCTTCCCGATTCCCTGGCTGGCACCGGTTACGACGGTGACGGATTTCGCGTCGATGGGGTCCGTTCCTATTGCGAAAGTGTTTTGTGCGCAGCTTCCAGAATCACGTCAACTACCACGGCCGGGGATGCATACATGGGCGTGTGGTCCACCGGATGCGGCCGAACCGTCGCGTGCATCCGGTCCGCCATGAAACGCTGCGTGTTCGGGTTGATCATCAGGTCGTCTTCCGCCACGAGATACCACGAGGGCTTGGACTTCCAGAGCGGCACCGGCGCGGGCTCTTGAATGCACTGAACGGAAATCGGGCGTTGCACGGTAGCCGCTATCTTGGCTTGATCCGCCGACGCCTTCTGCGCGAGCGCGTTGCGAAATGCGTCGTCTGGCATCCACACGTAGCCGTGGGCATCGGGAACCATCTTTGGCTGCTGAGAACTTGGCGTATCCCGATAGAACACCTTCGCAACCGTCTCGCCTTCATCCGGCGCCAGTGCCGTCACATAAACGAGCGATTTCACTCGCTCTTCCTTCACCGCGGCGATCACCGCACCGGAGTACGCGTGTCCCACGAGCACAATAGGACCAGCAGTCCGTTCCAAAGCCCAGCTCAATGCCGTTGCGTCGCTGCTAAGGGATGTCAGCGGGATCGGCGCGCACATCACTTTCAGCCCGAGCCGCTCAAGAGGCTGGATCACATTGCTCCAGCAAGAGCCGTCTGCCCACGCCGCATGCACCAGCACAATTGTCGAGTTCTCAGGAAATGCACTCCCTTTCACTGCTACGGCTGGTGCTGGCGGACCCGCGCTGGCTTGCGCCGCGTTTTCCGCTCGCGCGAGCTTACCTCCCAGTGCGACGCCTAGCGATGCCGCTGTGAGTGTTCCCAGAAACTTACGACGTTCCACGTTTTCTCCTCGTTCGAATCGCTCTTCGCTCGACTATCAGCCGCCAGTGGCTGTCGCACCAGTCATCGTCCGGCGCCCAGCTGGTCGGCCTTCAGCGCATTATCAAGGAACTCCTTCATCGCGGCGGCGATCTCGATCACGTGCGTTTCCAGTGCGAAATGTCCCGTATCGACAAATTGAACTTGCGCATTGGGAATGTCCTTTCGAAACGCCTCCGCCCCGGCCGGAATAAAGAACGGATCGTTCTTTCCCCAAATCGCAAGCAGCGGCGGCTTCGCCTTGCGCAAATACTCCTGAAATTTCGGATAGAGCTTCACGTTCGACGCGTAATTCAGGAACAGATCGAGCTGAATGTCTTTGTTGCCCGGCCGTTCGAGCAACGCCGTATCCAGCGTGTACGACTCGGGCGGCACGCTGTCCGGATTCGCCACCCCGTGCGTGTACTGCCAGCGCGTTCCCTCCAGATTCAGAATGGCTTTTCGGATCGTTTCGCGGTTCTCAGTGGTCGGCTCGGCCCAATATTTGCGGATTGGTCCCCAGGCGTCGCCAAGCCCCTCCTCATACGCGTTGCCGTTCTGCGAAATGATCGCTGTGATGCGCTCCGGGTGCGCGGTCGCCAAACGAAATCCGGTCGGCGCACCGTAGTCGAACACGTAAATCGCATACCGCTTGATCTTCAGCGCCTGGGTGAACGCGTCGATCGTCTTCGCCAGTGCGTCGAATGTGTAGACGTAGTTTCGCTCTGCAGGAACTCTTGTAAATCCAAAGCCCGGCAAATCCGGCGCGATCACGCGGTAGTGGTCCGCGAGGCGCGGGATCAGTTCACGGAACATGAACGACGACGCGGGAAATCCGTGCAGCAGCAGCACGACCGGCGCGGAGGTATCGCCCGCCGCCCGGTAGAACACATTCACGCCGTCGGCGTCGACGTTGTGTATCGTCGTCGGTGTGCAGCAGCCCTGCCCGTTCGTTGGATTGCTTTTCGTCATAAATGTTCCTCGGCCTCCAAATCGATGACAGCAGTGCAACTGCCAGACCAAAAGGGCGCAGCTTCTTCGACGCTCGCGGTTTTGCTTAAGTCATCTGAAAACCGGGGGTTAAAGTCTCGACGGAAAGAACACTTCGCTTCGGAAGACTGACGAATTCACGACGGAAATCCGTCACCCGGCGGATTTTCGTCACGACGGGTCGTCAGATGTAGCCGAGCTGACCGATCCAGTCGAGAACGGCAAAAGTCGAATCACTTTGACGGGGTGCGTTTGATGCGCAGCTTCTTGATCCTGTAAACGAGTGACGTCCGCTTCATCCCCAGTCGCTCCGCCGCGCCTTTTCTGCCGCCGATCACCCAGTTGCTTGCTTCGAGTGCGCGGACGATGTGGTCGCGCTCGACCTGCGCAAGATCCGTCATCGGCGCCTCGGCCGTCCGCTGCGTAGCGTAAGACTCCAGCTCCGAAATTGGCGCGCGCAGCACCGAGTGTGGCGAGAGAATCACCGCGCGCTCGATGAAATTCTGCAGCTCGCGGACGTTCCCGGGCCATCTGTATCGCACCAGTGCCTCCAGCGTTTCTGCCGGGATTTCCTCGATCGTCTTGTTCATCCGCCGCGCGTAGAGCACCGCAAAATGCCGCACCAGCATTGGAATGTCGCCCGCTCGCTGCCGCAGTGCAGGGAGGTTCACCGGAAACACCTTCAGCCGATAATAAAGGTCCTCGCGAAACGTTCCCTGTTTCACCATCGAAGCCAGATTCCTGTGCGTCGCCGCGATCAGCCGCACATCCACCTTGTGTGTTCGGTTGCTGCCCAGTCGCTCGAATTCGTGCTCCTGCAGAACGCGGAGAAGCTTTGCCTGCAGCTCCAGCGGAATGTCTCCGACTTCGTCGAGAAACAGTGTGCCTTTGTCCGCCAGTTCGAACCGTCCCGCTTTTTGAGCAATCGCTCCAGTAAACGCTCCCTTTTCGTGCCCAAATAGCTCGCTCTCGAGCAGCCCCAGCGGTATCGCGGCGCAATTCAGCTTCACAAACGCGCGGTCTTTGCGGCTGCTCGATTCGTGAATCGCCCTCGCGATCAGCTCCTTGCCCGTTCCCGTTTCGCCCTGAATCAGCACTGTCGAATCGGTTGGCGCCACCACCGACGCGAGATTCAACGTTTCCTTCAGCGCCGCGCTCTCACCGACGATTGATCCAAACTCCGATCGAATCTCCTGCTCGAGATACAGTCTCCGCGTCGCCTCGTTGTCGCGGTCCCGCGTGGCTCTCTCGTAATTCAACGCGTTCTCAACCGCAATCGCCACCTGCCGCGCCACCTGTTCGAGAAACGCAAAATCGTCATCGTCAAACGCTTTTTCCGTCCGGCTGAGCGCCGCGAGCACACCCACGATTCCCGCGCGTCCCGTGAGCGCCAAGTCGCAGCCGGACATCAGTCCCTCGGCCTTCATCCGCTCGTAGAACGCTTGTCCGGTTGCGCTGCCGAATGTCTCCGGATCGTCGCGCAGGTCTTCGAAGCGCTCGATGCGTTGGTTGCGTCCCGTGCGGAAGGTCCTACCGCAGGTTGTTCCTCCGACTGGCACCAGCGTTTCGTCCGTCAAGAATCCACGACTCTGGGGGTTGTAAAGGATCGTTGCGCGAAGTTCATCGTTCGACGCAGGAAGAAGCAGCGCACAGAAATCGCAACGAGTCACGCTCAGCAGATTGGTCGACAGCGCCTGAACCAAGTGCGAAAGGTCCAGTTTCGAACTCATGCTGTTCGTGATTTCCAGCAGTAAGCTCAGCCGATCGCGCTCGTGGCGCAGCTTTTCTTCGTTCAGGTGCCGCTCAATTGCGATTCCAGTGATGTGGCTGGCGTTCTCGATCAGCTGAACGTCGATCGGCTGCGGGCTCTTTGCTTCGCGATAGTGCATCGCAAAAGTGCCGAGCGCCTTGCCGTCGCGCCCAAAAAGTGGACGCGACCACACCGCTCGAATCCCGAACGGAATCACCATGTGCCGGTAATCGTCCCAAATGGGATCCGTCAGAATGTCGTCTACGAAGACCGGCTGCTTTCGGTAAATCGCCGTGCCGCACGACGCGCCCTTCGGCCCGATCGCCATCACTCCAACCTGGTCGCGAAAATTCGGAATGCTCGGCGCCGCCGCGCACCGAACGTGCTTGCCGTCCTCGTCAGGCAACCAGATGGTGCACAGCATCCCTTCCACTTGCGATTCGACGAGGCGCGCAATCGACGCTAACACGTCCTGAAGGGGCGCACCGGCGAAAATCAGCTCCAGAATGTTGAGCAGCGGCTCGGCGGAAAGCGCTGCGCCGTCGCTCTTGGATGGTTGTCCTTTCATCACAGCCTGCGAGGCCGATGGCGATGATTTGTTCATTGGCGACTCGTTCGAACCGGCTGGGCGTTCAGGAGCTTCCCTCCGGCACTATCATTTTACTCACGAACACCCCGCCTTTGGAGCGGCGTCCATCTCCCTCAGCCCGACTTGCGCAGCCGCTGAGCGTGATTTAATTTATGCTGTAAGCTACGCGGAAACATTCTCGACCGCAAGGGAACACGTGCCTATGGCCATGAAGCGTGCCATGAAGGGCTTGTACTCCGTGGCCATGGAAACGGGGAATGCCTACCTGATTGAAGCGGAAGACGGCCTGACGCTGGTAGACGCTGGCTTCTCGCGAAAGGAGGCAGCCGTCTTCGGAACGTTGCTAAAACATTTGATCCTGACGCACGGCCATCCCGACCATATAGGTAGCGCAGCCGCAATCGTGAGGGAGACCGGCGCCCAAACCTACAGGCATCCGATCGACATCCCGCTCGCTGAGAATGGAGGACTGTTCCGCGCGTTGTCGTTGTTCTTTGAGTATCTCTTGCAATGACTTCGGCAACGCTGCAACCATCCGAATTTGTGTTGCTGGGTCGCTCGAGACAATCGCGTCTAAAGACTCGGCCTAGATGTCTCGATCGCACTGACACGTCGATCGTTTCGGGTTTGCGACCAATTCGTCCAGAATCGATGGCGAGCGCGGAGACAACTTCCTACAAGCGGGCTTCTGAGGAACTAAAGGCACTTGTGGAGTGGAGTGAACCCCTAGAGTGAGACAGTTTTGTCGTGCACACCTTGGGAGTTCAGAACTCCACCCGCAATTGAAACGCGATCATGCGCGGCGTACTATCGCCGCCCAAGCCAACGCCGAGCAGACCCGTCGGCGGCGAGGTAGTGTACGTAAGCGCTCCGAACCCTGTCTGCGTAGTGGGCTTTCCCGGAATGCCAGCGCTCACCGTGCTGGGAAGCGCAAAATTCGGATGATTGAACACGTTGAAGAACTGTGTGTCGAACCGCAGCTTCACCCCCTCGCTCAAGGGAAACGATTTCGTAAGGTAGAAGTCACTCCATGCAAAATTGGGACCGCGTAGCGCGTTACGACCTAGATTCCCGAATTGACAGTTCGTAGGGCTGTCACCATCCAAGCATGCCCCCGTGCTTGGGTCAACGCTCGATACAAAAGCATTAGGATTAAGCCATTGAACCGTGCCCGGTTGTGTGACGCCTGGAATGGGATTGTGTTCGTAAAGCGGTACGCCGGGAACAACGCTTGCGAATTGCGGCCCGCTGCCATTCACGATGCCCTTGCCATGTGCTGAGTAGGGCGTGCTGAGGACGGAGAATGGAATCCCACTATGCCAAAACATGGTTCCCGACACCTGCCAGGCGTTCAGCACGTATCCAAGGAGTCGGTTTTGGACCTTGACCGGCAATTGATAGACATATTGCGCGTTGAGATTGTTCCGTATGTCATAGTCGCAGGGACCGTAGTCGCGCGCCAGATCTCCCGGTAGAGGCGAGAGGATTCCTCCTGCCGAGAACTGTAGGAATCCGCCGTTTGAAACGGTGTCCATACAACGGCTCCAGGTGTAGTTGATTTGTCCCATCAGGCCGTGCCCCATGCGCTTCATCGCGGTCATCTGCAAGCCGTTGTAGTGGCTGTTCGCACCAGTGGAAAACTGCGTCACGGCGCCAAATCTGGTATCGGTGGATTGCGCGTAAGGAAACGGTGCAAAGCACCCCTGGCAGACCGTTTGATAGCCGTTCACTTGCGTCAGATACGGCTGGTTTGCCGCGCGAGTGCCAACGTATTGCGCGTGGATGCTTCCCGTAGACCCCAATTGATGTTCCAGGCCAAGACTCCACTCCATGAAATAAGGTGCATGGAGTTCGCCATCGGGAACTGCCGTGATGGCAACGGGAGGAAGACAAGTTGCAGGATTCGCTTGTGCAGACGCACAGGAAGGCTGGCCCTGCGCAAATCCTGAAGTGAAAATTTGATTGGCGGCCACGACTGCGTCAATCGCACTGTCAGGAACTCCTGGCGCGCTTGCCGTGCCGCCGACAGTCCCAAGAAGTCCGCCCTCGAAAGATTTGACGTAGGGCGGATTGAAACCAACGGTATCGGCGACGCTGCCGGGCAAAATGTCACTAAAGACGCCAAAGCCGGCGCGCAGCACCGACTTGGACTCAAACTGCCACGCGATCGCGGTCCTCGGCTGCAGGATCGCGAGGGGTGTTGAGGAAAACACGTTGCGGAGACCAGTTTGAATGGCCGCGTTCAAAGGCTGATTCACGTGATGCGAAATGGAATCAAAAGAGCCGCTCAAACGAGCGATATGCCGGTGCGGATCGAGTGGATTGGAGTTTAGCGTGTCGCGTATTCCGAAAGTCCACGTCAGCTTCTTGGTTACTTTCCATGTGTCTTGCGCATACAGGTCGAGGTTCAGGAAGTTAAAAGGTTGGTTTGCTGATGTCGGGAAAGTCTCTGTCGCCGTGGATGCGACTCCATAAATGTATTGCGGCAGGGTGGCGTACGTCACGGTGGGGACCGATCCCTCCCCGAAGTCATAGTCATTCAGCCGCAGGATTCGCGCATTGGTCCCGAACCGTAGTTCATGCGTTCCAACGCTCCAGGCAAGGTTGTCATTGATAAAAAGGCGAGAGGCGCGTCTCCCCTGTATCCATGTGTTGTCCAATCCGCCGACCGTTGTGAACGGCGCGTTCGCACCGCTGCCCTGCAAAACGATAGGGAATGCGGAGAGCGTTCTCTGGAAATCCGCGGGCCCGAACAAGCTCTCGTACCACGAGAACGCCGGATTGAAATAATTCACGAGATTCTGGGAAAAGACGTGCGTATATCCCGCCGCAAACGAGTACAGGGGTTGGGGCGAAAGAGCGTTGAACAAAGGATTGATAGGATCGGTGTAGGCGGCCTGGAGCCCGGTGTCTGCCTGAAAGCGAAACCATGCGGTGTTTTTCTCGTCAATGTTGTAATCGACTCGAGCCGTCTGGACCTGTTCGTGGTCATCGCTTGAATGCGAGACGCTCTGGCGATTCGCGCAACCGTTCCCATCGGTGGCGATTGCGGGCAAACCTCCGCCAACATCGAACGGACAGCCGAGCACTGCGAGCGGCGTTCCGTTCGTATTGCCGTAGAGTGCAAACATCTTCTGATAGAACGGCACTGACTGCGGAGACGGCTGATAAACCGACCCCGTGACGGAATCGATTCCACCCAACGGGAGCTGCTGCAGCACGTAACTCTCGAAGGCCGAAGTCGGAACGGTCGTAGCTGTCACAAGCGGAAGCGCAATGCGGACCCACTCGCTGTCGAAGAAGAAGAACAGCTTGTTGCGAACAATTGGGCCTCCCAGGCTTCCGCCGAAATGGTTCACCGTTGACCGCGGCTTATGATTCCCCGGTGTCGCGTCTGTAAAATAGTCCGCCGCGTTCAATATCGAGCCGTTCCATATCTCGTAAAGATTTCCGTGAAACTGGTTCGAGCCTGACTTTGTAACGTAGTTGACCTGCGACGCTCCGTACCTCCCTTCGTCCACCGCATAGGAAAGTGTGTTCACGGTTACTTCCGATATCGAATTCAATCCGAGGACGAGGTTTGTGGAGAGTCCGCTGTTCAGATTCGTCAGCGGGTCATTGGTTTCCAGGCCGTCAACGATATAGCCGTTTGAAAGAGCGGGCAGTCCGTTGAATTCGACATTGCCGTACCCGTTCGTTCCGCCGACGAAGTCGTTGCCGCTGCCTGCCGTGTTGATGAGCGCGCCTGCGGCAAACTGAAGAGGGTAGGTTAAATCACCGCCCGGATTGGGAAGGTTCTCCAGCGCCGGCGCATTCAGGTTCGTGGATGTGTTAGCGTTTTCCGGATTGATGAGCGGAGCCGCACTGTTTACCTCAACCGTTTGATTTGACTGAGCCACTTTTAGCGTGAAATTGACTGTCTGCTTTTGCCCCAAGCCCGAAACCACATTGTCATTCTGCTGTCGATCGAAGCCTTCTGCTTCCGCCCTGACCGAATAGGTGCCGGGTTTTAGCTGCGGAAAGTTGAACCGCCCCTCCTCGTCGGTCTTTGAGCTGCGCTGCAGGGCGTTCTCGCGATTCGTGATGGTGACCGTGGCGCGCGGAATGGCCGCGCTGGTCGCATCGGTCACCTGTCCAACGATCGCACTGGTGGTCTCCCCTTGCGCGAGTGCGCCTATAGGGCTAACAGACAGGAGCAAACCTGCGAAAACGGACCCTGTAAGAATGATGCGTACTGTCATTTGCGAGTCTAGGTGCCATATGTTAACTGAGATTAACCTAAGAAGTAAAGCTAAGTATACATATTCACTGAAAGGAACGAAAAGCAACGTAAAGT
>Ga0210388_10001209_pt1 | contig 20314 bp, 14 predicted proteins | sample IncBWC19OmetaG_FD_155485 | JGI IMG/M metagenome (GOLD analysis project Ga0210388, IMG submission 155485) | Forest soil microbial communities from Barre Woods Harvard Forest LTER site, Petersham, Massachusetts, United States - Inc-BW-C-19-O ... | reverse complement strand
CGCTTCTGGCTCTGGCCCTTGAAGACGACGATGCTTCAGCCTCGTTTCTGAAGTTAGCTGTAGACGATCGAGAGGCGGAACTCGTTTGGATCGGTGTCGACCCACGATTCGATTCCATCCGTCAGACCTCCGCATTCAAGGACCTTGCCCGTAAAGTCTTGCCTGGTTTACCCAATTAACCCTCCGCCTATCATGGCGTTGATCCAATCTGGTAGTTGAGAGTAGCGAGTGCAAGGCGATACTGATATTGCGAATTCGTATTCCCAATTGCAGCATCGGTCTGCTGATACTGCGCCTGACTTAGTTCGACGATCGAACTCAGTCCCATCTGATAACGTGTCTGGGCCAGACGTAGCGCGAGGTTCGATTGTTTCAACAGTTCCTCAGTGACCGAGACGCGCTGGAACGCAGTATTCGCTGCAAGCCACGAAGTGCGAATGTCGCGAACGATCTGATCGCGAAGATCGCGGGCCTGCTCGGAGTCCGCTTGCGCGCGAATCGCAGCCTCTTTTGCCTGCGCGGAATACAGGAAGCCGTTGAAGATCGGGATGCTCATGTTGACGCCAATCCCGCCCCACCAGTTTGCGGTGTAGTATTGCGGCGGACGAATGGGCACGCTTCCCGCAGTTCCAGCGGCGCTGATACTGGGTAGCATCTGATCCCGCTGCGCATGGCTGAATTTAACCGCAGACTGCTGGTTATAGTTCAGGGCCTGCAGGTCCGGCCGCTGCTTCAGCCCTGTCTGCACGAGTTGCTCAGGGTCTGGTGGCGGCGGCTGCAAAGGGGCACCATCATCGGCAAGAGTGTAAGTCACGGACTTATCCAGACCGAGAACCGCATCGAACGCAGCCATGGTGGAATCAGCGTTATTCTTCGCGTCCAAAAGCAATAGCTTCGACTGCGACAGGTTGACGTCAGCAAAGCTCAGATCCAGTGTGGATTTGAGCTTGTTCTGCGTCATCTGATTGACCTGTATTTCTGTCGTCTGAATGGTGTTGACATTCTGCTTCGCCACCTTGAGCAGAGCTTGCGCCTGCAGGGCGTTGTAAAAAGCCTGATCGGTCGCGAGAACGATATCCTCGGTGGTTGCAAGTGCGTTGGCATCCTGCGCCTTTTCCTGCAATTTGGAAGAGGCGACGAGATTGTGTGTTCTGCCGAAGTCTGTAATCAACTGCGTGAAGTTCGCTCCTGCCCCGGCGTGCTCGAAGAGTCGCGATGCCGTGAGCGATCCCGCGGAGATGCGGCTTGCATTTTCGGCATCTTCGGCGGTGATTGCAGCAGCGGCCGTGGGCAGTTCGGCGGCCCTGGTTTCGCGCACCACCTGGTGTTGTGCCAGCGCAAGCAGCTTGCTGACGTGGATCTTCGGATTGTTCTTGATCGCCATCTGCTCAGCCTCTGTCCGGGTCAGGCGCGGGGACGAATCAGCCGTTTGATCATTCGCCGCGGCGAAGTCTTTCTGCGGTGCCGGGGCGCTTTGCTGGGCAGTGGCCTGAGCAATCAGGCGAGGTGGTGGAGCGTCCGGCAGAGAGGGCTTTACCGGCGCTGTCTGCGCAATCAGGACGCAATGGCTCACAGAGGTGAGCCACGCAGCGCAGGCAAATTGCAACAAGCTTGTTCTGATTATCTTCATTTTCTAAACCTCGCCCATAACAGCGGTTCTACTTTCGCGCCTGCCGTGAATTAGCAGATAAACCGCCGGAACGAGGAAGACCGTCACAACGACGGACACACCGAGACCGCCGATGATGGCGCGAGCCAGAGGTGCGTACTGTTCGCTTCCGGCTTCGATGCCAAGCGCCATCGGGATCATGCCCAGCAACGTTGCGAGAGAGGTCATGAGAATCGGCCGCAGACGCACCCTGCATGACTGAATGACGGCTTCCAGCAATGGCAGCCCCTGTTCATGCAGGATTCCAGCGAATTCAACAATGAGAATGCTGTTGGAGACGACGATGCCGGTCATCATGATCACACCCATCAGCGACATGATGTTCAGCGTGCTCCCAGTGAACAGGAGGATCATAACAACACCGGCGAGTCCGGGTGGGATCGCCATGAGGATAATGAACGGGTCGATAAACGAGGTGAACTGTGCCATCAGGATCAGATACACGAGCAGGATCGAGATGATGAGCCCTACTCCGAACTCTTCGAATGACCGGTTCATGCTAACCACAGCGCCGCGCACTTTCAGCACCGTGTTCTTGTCCGTCTTAGTGTTTGAGAGGAGCCTGTTAATATCACCGCCGACCTTCTGGAGCGCCTCTCCCTTGGTTGCGACATAGATATCGATGACACGCCGGATCTGGTAGTGGTCTACCTCCGTCGGAGTGTTGATTAATTTGATGTCTGCTACCGAGCCGAGCGGCGTATATCCCGACACGTGATCGCCTTTCCAATATTGGGGCGATGCTTCGCCTGCCTCTCGCGCTTCCTGCAGCGGAGTGTAACCGGCAGGATGGATGCCGCGGAGTGGAATGTTCTCGAAATCCTCCATGGACATGTTGTTGACGACGTGGTTCGCATACTGGACGGTCACCAGGTAGTTGTTACCGCTCTTCGGGTCAATCCAATAGCTGGGTGCAACCTGGCCGTCGGAAGTCATGGCGGTGATCACGTTATCCACAACGTCTTTTGCTGACAGGCCGATCAGGCTGGCTTTCTCGCGATCGATATTCAGTGCAATGCCGGGGTAATCCAGGTCCTGCGGAATATAGACATCGCTCACGTTCGGCAGGGTCTTGATTTTCTGCGCGAGACTCTTGGCGAGGCTGTACGCTCCGTCCATATTCATGGAGCTGATCTGAATATCGATGGGAGCTGGAAGACCCTGGTTGATAACTCCATCCACCAGTCCGCCTGCCTGATAGTACGTCGTAAGTTCAGGGAGTTGGTGCGAGAGTTTCTCGCGTACTCGACGCATGTACTCGTAGCTGCCCAGGCTGGAACCCTCCTTCAGACTGGTCTGCACGAAGGCAGTGTCCATCGAGGCATTTGTTGTGAAGATGGAGGATAGGTCAGGGTAGACGCCGATATTGGAAACGATCATGCCGAGATCGGCAGGCTTGACCACGCTGCGGATGATTCCCTCTACTTTGGCGATGTAATCGTTACTCACTTCCAGGCGCGTGCCACTGGGCATGCGGACATTGATCACGAATTGACCGGGATCTGTGCGGGGAAAGTAGGCTCTCCCGAGAAACGGAAAGAACAGCGCCAGCGACAAGATGACGCCGCCCAGGATTGCGGCTGCGGTGAATCCAGGACGCCGCATCGCCCGCTTGGCAAGCCTTTCGTACCAGTTCAACACGCCCTGGAACTTCTCGTTGAACTTGCGGTCGAAGCGAGCGAAGAATCCTGGATTCTCGTGCTTATCGTGCGAGAGGCGTATGAAGGTCGCGCAGAAAAGCGGAACCACGGTCATCGCAAAAAAGTACGATGCGAAGATGGAAAGCACGACGCCCAGAGCCAGCGGCGTGAAGATGTATTTGCTGATGCCGGAGAGGAATGTCACCGGAAAGAAGACGATGGATGTCGTCGAGGTTGCGGCAAGCACGGCGAGCGATACTTCCATGCCCCCCTTTTCTGCTGCGATGCGCGGAGGTTCTCCCATCTCCATGTAGCGGAAGATATTCTCGAGGACGACAACTGAGTCGTCGATCAACCGGGAGAAGGCCAGGGCGAGTCCACCGAGGATCATAGTGTTGATCGAGCCGCCCATGGTCTTAGTCAGGAGCAGACACACTAATGCCGAGAGTGGAATGGACAGTAAGACTGCGAAGGTCGCGCGAGGACTGCCCAGAAAGACGAAGATCATCACCCCTGTGAGGACCAGGCCGATACTGGCTTCCTTGATTAGATTTCTGATGGCCAGCTTCACGAATATCGATTGATCAAAGACGACCGCGGTCTTCAGAGACGCCGGGACATCGACCAGATGCTTGATGGCGTTCTTCATCCCATTCACGATGGTGATGGTGTTGCTTTCGCCGCCCTGTTTGAAGATCGGGACATAGACTGAGCGCTGGCCGTCAATGCGTACGATGTTGTACTGCAGAGCGCCCGAATCTTCTGCTTTGCCGATATCCCCGACCAGGACGGAGGAATTGCCGACTGACTTGAGCGGCATGGAATTCATTGACTTTGCGTCAGGGAACTGGCTATTCGCGTAGATATTGAAGTCCTTCGAACCGATGCGTACATCGCCGGCGGGAAGAATGAGATTCGAGTCGTTGACTGAATCCACTACGTCATTGAGGCTGAGGTTGCGCGCCTCCATCTTCAACGGGTCGACGTAGATCTGTATCTGGCGATAGGTTCCACCATAGGGCTGCGGGACCGATGCACCGGATACATTCGAGATCTGATTGCGCACCTCAAACTGCGCGATGTCCTTGAGGTGCGTTTCATTCAAGCCCTGGCCTTTGAGTGTGACCAGGCAGACCGGCTGCGTTGATGCGTCCATCCCCAGCACGACGGGAGGCAATGTGCCGGGCGGCAGGCGCCTGAGGTCGGCCATCGCCAGATTGGCAACATTACTCAGCGCGGCGTCGGGATTGGTACCCGGCTTGAAATAGATCTTGATCAGGCTCACGCCAGTCAATGAGCGCGATTCGCTGTGATCGACGTTGGCCGCAAGCGTGAAGAAGCGTTCGAAGGTGTTGGTGATGTCCGCTTCGATCTGCTGCGGCGGCATGCCGTTGTAGAAGGTCGCCACGACCACGACCGGCATGTCGATCTTCGGAAACAGATCGACGGGCATACCAAGGATAGCGACGATTCCCACGAGCATCACCATCAGGCACAGCATGATGATGAAATATGGATATTTGAGCGCAAACTTCGGCATTAGCGTGCGCCTCCGTTGCTGTCTTCAGCCTTCATGTCGATGACGCCGCCCGATTCGCGCATTACCTCTGACGCCTGTGTATCGGCAACGATCGGTGAAACCTGTTCACCTTCGCTGTACTTCTCCTGAGCGCCGAGAATTACCCGCTGTCCCCGCTGCAAGCCGCTCTTGATTTCTGCCAGCTTCGATCCTCGGAGACCCACCTTAACGTTGTGAATGTGAACGCGATTGTTCGCGTCGAGCACGTAAACTGTTTGCTGATCGTCCCTGAGCACCAGGGCTTCGACAGGAAGGGTTAGCACGTTGTCCGCGCTTGCGAGTTGCAGCGCAGTATTGGCGTACATGCCGGCGTCGATGGAAAGGTCTCTGTTATCCACATCAACTTCCGTCTCCATCGTTCTCGTTTCGAAATTCACATTGCGGGTGAAGCGGACAATCCTACCGGTGATCGACCGGCCGAGGGCGTCGATTCGAATCTGCATGGGATCGCCGATGTGCACGTACTGAATGTCGTCTTCGGGAATTGGCATCCTGAGACGCAGGACCCCGGTCTGCGCGAGCTTCACGATGGGAAGGTCCTGGTCGTTCGAGTTAGTTCCGCTCTGGATGAGTGCGCCGGTATCGGCGTAGCGCCAGACAATCACTCCGTCGATCGGCGCGACCACATTCGTATAGTTCTGGATCGCCTGGACCCGATCGTTGTCGGCGCGGGTGGCCTGCGCGTGCTGCTGCGCGCCATCTGCGGCCGATTTCGCTGCGTCTACCTGGGCGGCGGAGGAAAGGTCCTTGCTCTGCGCATCATCAAGCTCCTGCTGCGCGATCAGCCCCGGTTGTGCCTTGGAGGTGTCGAGCATGCGTTGATAGTTGGCGTGTTCCGCGGCGTGGATGGCCTCCGCCCGCTCGATCTCGTGATGCGCCCGGACAATTTCATCTTTGGCCTGCGCCATCTCGAACCCGGTGCCCTGTAATTGCGCTTTCAACTCTGGCACCTCAAGCACGGCGAGAGACTGTCCTTTGCGTACCCGGTCGCCGATGTCGACGTTGATTTTCACCATGAATCCGCTCACCTTGGGGTGAACGTCCACCACTTGATAGGGCTGAAACTGCCCGGCAAGGCTGAGGGTGTGCGCGATGGCTCCCTGCTTCACTTCGGCTACTGTGGCCGAGGGCAGCTCGGAGGCTTTGGCTCCGGATTCCTTGCCTCGGGCATTACAGGCAACAAGTGCAAATGCAAGGGGCACAGCCGATCCAAGGCCTATTACGAACGAAATTCGCTTTCGCATGGGTTCAAAACACCTATTCGTGAGTTTCGAGCCAGCAATCCCGGCACAGGTAAAGACGTTCCCCGGCGGAGAACACACTATGCAGGTTGCCGACGATGGAAGCCACACTCGCCGGGCTTAGATTTCAGGAAGAATAGGAGCGTCGAGAAAAACTAGAAAAGGACCGGAGGGGGCCGAAAGAAGAATGCGCTCAAATTGGTGTCGATGCGCAGATATAGAGGCCGATTGACTACTCGCCGTCCCATGGCGGCAGCAGCATCTCTCCAAAACCCCAACATGAATGCCAAAAAAAGAGGCAGAAGGCCTAGTGACAGCATGTTGGTCATCGCTTTAGCGCCGCTTTTTGAGGGGATTACGAGCGGACTGTTGGATGGGATGGCCTGCTCATCTTTCGAGAGAAGCTTCGCGGAGGGAATGCTGTGAGAAACAGCCTGCGGAGCATCGTAGAGAGAGAGCTTGTATTGAAGGCCCCAGGCAAATACCGACAGGGCTACACCCAGGAAAACAAGGCTGAAGCGTGAGAAAGTTGTCCGTTTTGTATTAGAAACCTTCACGCTTCCATGTCCGCAGGAGGTGTCTGGAGAAGAACCAAGGGGAGAGAAGATGACACAAACGCTTCGGTAATCTTCTACCTCTAGCTTGGATAGTACATGGATCGTTCTGGGTTGCCAAAGGTCTCCGCGTCTCGCGAGTTCCTTTTCCCCAAATCCCTCCCAGTCAAAGCCATCGCGCCCGGCATTTTGCTTACGTAGGAAGCAGATGCGGAAGGAAAGAATCTTTGGCGTCCCCGACGGGATTCGAACCCGTGTTATCGCCGTGAAAGGGCGGTGTCCTAGGCCGGGCTAGACGACGGGGACGCAGAATTAGCGCAGCGGAGAGGCGCGCCTGACGGCAAGAACCACTTTGAATGTATCAATTGCCGCCAATGGTGTCAAAATACCAAGTGAGCGATCGCATTTTTATGGAGAACGTTAAACCAGTCATTTCTGCTGTTCCTTTCGAGCGGCGGAATTGATCTCTTGCGGGAACGTTCGGACGCCTCAGTTCGTACATTCTGATTGCCAGACCGGCGAGATCTACATTTATTTCAGTTAAGACGCTTCTGGTAAGTTCAAAACCTATTGGAATCCGGCATCGCGAAAGGCCGGTTTCCATGCCTTCGCCGGTTCGCGAAGATTTCGTGAAGCCTTCGCCACTTCGGTGAATCAATATCTCGACTGGAGCCAGATGTTTGTGCCGTAGGAGCAAGCCTGGATGAACGCGAGACCACAATTGGCCCTCCCCGCGAAGCGCCGAAGCCAGCCCGGTGGACAGTCTGAGGCCCTGTGTCCGGCGACCGGGTGGGAAAATCTCAATGACCTTTAGTTTCTGTGGTTTGAATGCCTGATGCATTCGGCACAAGCCTGATAAATAGCAACTCGAAATGATTCCAGACCGGCGTTGGCCGGCAGCATCAATGAGGATTCCCTTTGAAGAGACCGTTTCGCATTTGCATCTTGTTCCTGTCGTTAACCCTATCGCTGGTGGTTGCGGCATGCAATCAGGCCAAGCCGGCGACCCAGGCTTCGTTCCAGGCACTTCCGGTTCAGACGATGACCGTCTCCTCTGCGCCAGTTCCGCGCTCAGACGAATACGTGGCGACCATCAAATCCCGGCGGTCGGCGACTTTGAATCCGCAAGTTGATGGGAATCTCACGCAGATTCTTGTCCACTCCGGTGACCGCGTAAAGGCTGGCCAATCTCTAATGGAGATCGATCCGGCAAAGCAGGAAGCGACGGTGCAGTCGCAGGCCGCGACAGAGCAGCAGAAGCTTGCGGTCTATCATTATAATGAGACCGAAATTGAACGCCAGCGCAAGCTCTTCGCCGCCGGAGTTACCAGCCGCGATTCGCTCGATCAGGCGGAGCAGGCATATGCCAACTCGAAGGCCGATTACAATTCGGCGGTCGGTTTAAGGCTGACGCAGGAAAAGCAGCTTGGTTACTACCATATTCGCGCTCCGTTCGACGGCATCGTTGGGGACATCCCAGTGCATCTTGGCGATTATGTTTCGGCAAGTACGTTGCTCACTACGGTGGATGCAAATCGCGACCTTGAAGCCTACATCTACATCCCGACGGAGCGTGCATCCGAGGTGCGCATGGGTTTGCCAGTCGACATTCTCGACAACAATGAGCAGCTACTCGAGCACACTGCCATCGACTTTATCTCTCCGCAAGTAGACAACCAGCTACAGGGTATTTTGGCGAAAGCGCCTGTACATTCAGTGCAAGCTCTCGTACGCACAGCGCAACTGGTCAAAGCCCGGGTCGTTTGGAGCATGGTTCCGACTCCCATTATTCCGGTGCTTGCTGTGACGCGCCTGGGTGGACAGGCATTTGTTTACGTAGCGCAGGATAAGGGTGGAAAGTACTTTGCTCATCAGGTCGCTGTGAAATTAGGCGACCCCGTAGGCAACAATTATGCGGTACCGAGCGGCCTGCAGAACGGCGATAAGGTCATCGTGTCTGGAACGCAATTTCTGGTCGACGGCATGCCCGTGCAACCGTTGGGATAACTCCATCGTTGCAGCGTATGCACCAGGCGATTGATTCTTTACGTGTGAATCTAGTTCGGCATGAAAATAGATAGGTAGGCTCCTCTTGGTAGATTTCTTCATCCACCGGCCGGTATTTGCAACGGTATGCGCACTGTTGATTATCCTGGCGGGCGCCGTTGTTATCCCCACGTTACCGATTTCACTGTATCCGCAGTTGGCGCCGCCGCAGGTCGTTGTCAGCAGTAACTACGTGGGCGCAAACGCGCAGGTCGTCGAGTCGGCCGTCACGATTCCGCTGGAAGAGCAGATCAATGGCGTCGAGGGCATGCACTACATCTCTTCGACCAGTTCGAACGACGGAACCAGCGCGATTACAACGACATTTCGTACCGACTATGATCTGAATATCGCGGCCGTGGACGTGCAGAACCGCGTGTCAGCTGCTCAGGGAAGACTTCCGCAGGCTGTAACCAGTACCGGTATCACCATCAGCAAAGCAAACTCAAACTTTGTTTTTGCGGCTGCGTTTATTTCGCCGGGCGGGCATTATAGCGATCTGTTCATCAGCAACTACATTGATGTTTATGTGAAGGATGCTTTGAAGCGTATTCCCGGAGTCGGAGATGTTGTCATCTTCGGCGAACGTAAGTACGCAATGCGCGTCTGGCTTGATCCGGCCAAGTTGGCTGCGCGGTCGCTGACAGCGTCGGACGTCACGAATGCGCTGTCAGAGCAGAATGTGGAAATTCCGGCGGGTCAGGTAGGTCAACCTCCTTCCGATGTCAAACAGGTTTACCAGATTCCGGTTCGCGTCGTGGGTCGCCTTACGGATCCGGGGCAGTTCGATAACATCATTCTCAAATACACCTCTTCGGGCATCGTTCAACTAAAGGATGTAGGGCACGCCGAGCTGGGCGCGGAAACGTATGCAACCGATCTCCGCTACAACGGCCAGGAGGCCATTGGAATTGGCGTACAGCAGCTGAGCAACGCCAATGCGTTGCAAGTAGATCGCGATGCAAAGGCCGCTCTGGATCAGCTCGCAAAGAGTTTTCCTCCAGGGATTCAATATGTGATTCCTTTTGACACAACGACCGTAGTTGGGGACTCGATCCGAGAAGTGGTACAGACCCTGGGCGAGGCGATCGTCATTGTCATCGTCGTCATATTCCTATTTCTGTTGGATTGGCGCGCGACGATCATCCCGGCGATTACAATTCCCGTTTCACTTGTCGGAACCTTTGCGTTTATCAAGGCCTTCGGCTTTTCCATCAATTCGCTTACCATGTTTGGCATCACGCTCGCGACTGGTCTTGTCGTCGACGATGCCATCGTAGTGATCGAGAACGTGCAGAGGCATATCAACGAGGAGCATTCCGATCCACACACGGCAACCTCGGTCGCAATGTCCGAGGTGACGAGTGCAATCGTCGCGACATCACTCGTGCTGATCTCGGTCTTCGTTCCGGTGTCATTTTTCCCCGGAACTACGGGTATCCTCTATCGTCAATTCGCGCTGACTATTGCATTTGCCATCGCGATCTCCGCCTTCAACGCACTGACACTTTCGCCTGCACTTTCCGCGCTCTTCTTACGCGGTGAAAAAACGAAGCGCGGCCTTCTGGGTGTGATCGATCGCACGATTCACAAGTCGACGCAGGTGTACGGTCGAGTCACACATCATGTTCTGCGAGTCAGATATTTGGTTCTGATTGTGTTCATCGCGGGCTTGGCCGCTACAGTATTCCTTTACAATCGCGTACCCACCGCCTTCGTGCCTACTGAGGATCAGAACTATCTGATCTGCATCGTCCAGGCCCCGCAGGGAGCCTCACTCAGCTATACCAGCGACGTTGCAGAAAAGGCAGTCAAAATCATTACGCAGAACAAGGATGTGTTCGGAACGTTTGCGGTCATGGGCTTCAGCCTTAGCGGGGGAAGCTCTTCTAACTACGGACTGATCTTCGTGCCCCTCAAAGCGGTTGACCTGCGACGTAAAGAAGGGAATGGGCACTCCGCAGCGGAAGTGCTTGCCGATCTCTCTCCAAAGCTTTTTGGCGTTCCCGGAGGTCTGGTTGTCGCCTTTGAGCCTCCCGCAATTCAGGGGCTAGGCACTTTCGGCGGATTTCAGTTTGAACTTCAAGACCTCGGCCGTAACACCCTGGGAGATCTGGATCGCGTAGCACATCAGATTGTAGGAGCGAGCCGCCAGAGCAAGAAACTCGTCAACCTGTACACCAGCTATACATCGAACGATCCTCAACTGCTCGTCTCCATCGATCGCGAAAAGGCGAAGGCCATGGGCGTTTCGCTCAATCAAATCAGCTCAACGCTGAGCGTGTTTATGGGCTCACAGTACGTGAATGACTTCGACTTCAATAATCGTTCATACCGTGTTTACGTGCAGGCGGATCAGCCGAGCCGCATGACGCCGGGCGATCTGAGGAAATTCTACGTCCGCTCCGACGGAGGCCAGATGATCTCGCTCGATAACCTGGTTTCCATCGAGCAATCGTCCGCACCACAGGTCATCAGCCACTACAACCTCTTCCGCGCAGCTGAGATCGATGGCTCGGCGGCTCCTAGCTACAGTTCCAGTGAGGGACTTGCCGCAATGGAGGAGCTGGCGAAGCAAAACATGATTCAGGGAATGTCGTACGACTGGACTGGACTTTCACTCGAAGAGGTCGAATCTAGTGGTAAGGCGGTCATTATCTTCGGCCTCGGGATCCTCGTGGTTTATCTGACGCTTTCGGCTCAATATGAAAGCTTTGCGCTTCCGTTCATTATTTTGCTCGCAGTTCCGATGGCCGTGCTTGGTGCCTTGGGTGCTGTTTCAATGCGCGGTATGGCAAACGACGTCTACTGTCAGATAGGACTCGTGATGCTCATCGGTCTGTCCGCGAAGAACTCGATTCTTATCGTCGAATTCGCAGAACAAATTCGGGAGCAAGGCAAGTCCATCGTTGACGCCGCAATTCAAGCTGCCGAACTGCGCCTGCGACCGATTCTAATGACTTCGTTCGCTTTCATCCTGGGTGTGCTGCCCCTCTACTTCGCCACTGGCGCCGGAGCTCTGGGGCGGAGATCGGTAGGAACTACCATCGTTGGCGGCATGTTGCTGTCAACGGTCTTAAATTTGTTCTTCATCCCCGCGCTCTACGTCATTTTGAAGACGTTGCTCGGCGTTTTCTCGAAGAAGAAACCACAAGGCGCAACGGTTGCAGTAACTAGCCACGCGGACTAAGAGTGGGAGGCAAGCATGCCTCCCACCATGTCTTGGCGGTGATGACTCCGCAGTCTGTCAGCGCAAGACGCTACCGGCCCCCGATTGAACGCATTTGCACGACTGTGCGATACTCGATTGGAGTCGAAGACGGCGAGTCGCCACGACAGGGTTCAATGATTTTTATTGCCGTGCACGCAGTCTGAATTGGCAGAAAACTATACAAGCCGGGATGGCGGAACTGGCAGACGCAGCGGACTCAAAATCCGCCGATCGCAAGGTCGTGGGGGTTCGACCCCCCCTCCCGGCACCAAAGATCATCAGAGCAATAACCACAAAATAAAAGACTTAAGCCAGCATTCCTTGCCTAGCCCATGACGCCGAATGGGGTACGTCCGGCCGAAATTCTGGCCTTCGGTACAATTACGGTACAGTGCCGATGTTCCGAACTGTACCGAGGCGTATGGCGACCATAACGAAAACTCCTTCCTCCACATGGAAAGCGCTTGTCCGGAAGTCGGGCTGGCCAACCACGATTAAGACTTTTCGCACGAAGAGGGATGCCGAAGACTGGGCTCGTCGCGTAGAGGACGAGATGGTTCGAGGTGCCTTCATTCAAAGAGCGACGAGTGACCGGATGACCGTTAAGGATGCGATGGAACGGTATCTGTCAGAGGTCGTCCCAACGAAGCGCCCAACTTCCCAGGTAGCTGATCGTAAGCGCTCGCGTATTTTAGTCCAGTGCCTTGGGAAGTATTCTCTGACAGCACTGACACCCGAGGTCATTGCCCAATTTCGAGATTCTCGGCTAGCAGGCGAGGGCCGCTTGGATGGTGATGGGAAGGCTCGACCAAGAACGAACAACACAGTTCGCCTTGACCTAGCGCTTCTTGGCCACATGTTGACAACGGCGATCAGAGAATGGGGCGTCGGGCTGCCCGTAAATCCGGTTACAAATATCCGTCGTCCGGCGCCAGGCCCGGGTCGGAACCGTCGACTGTCTGCCGAGGAGGAAAAGAGACTCCTTGCAGCCGTCAATCAACATTCAAATCCAATGATGGGCTGGATTGTGGGGATTGCTATCGAGACAGGGATGCGCTGGTCTGAGATTCTGACCCTGCGCAGGATACAGGTGGACCTCAATCGGCGAATCGTTCGCTTGCTCAAAACGAAAAATACTCAGCCACGTACTGTCCCATTGAGCATCAAGGCTGTTGAGCTTTTCCGCGCAGCCGTGGGCAATCCAACGCGACCTGAAGATACGGATTTGATCTTTTTCGGTGAACCAGGTCGCGATGGAGAACGGAGGCCTTACCAATTTGATCGGATGTGGCAAGCGATCAAGCGCAAGCAAGGGCTGAAAGATTTTCGCTTTCATGACCTGCGTCATGAGGCCGTGAGCCGATTTGTCGAGGCCGGTTTTTCTGATCAGGAAGTTGCGGCCATAAGCGGGCATAAGAGCATGCAGATGCTAAAGCGTTACACGCATTTGAGGACAGAAGACCTCGTCAGCCGTTTGGACAGAATGCCAAAGCGAAAATAGGTTGTTCAGACTGTTTAGGTATCATTGCTGCCAAGCCGTCAATATTCCCTCGATGATGAATGGCTGGCTCCGTTATATTTGGGAAATCCCTGCCTTTGGTTATGAAAATGCTCAAGAAAGACCTGACGGTTCGAGAACACTTAAAAACGATTCAATCAGACGGAGGCAAGGCCCGCTGGGCGAAACTTACCCCCGAGGAGCGGAGCGCTCAGGCGCGCAAGATTGTAGGAGCACGTTGGGCCAAGAGGAAAGCAGCAGCGGCTGTCTCTACGACAACTTCCTCCGCAAAGCCTCCAAAACACGCGGCAAAGAAATCGCCCAAGAACAAATAGCGCATCACTTCACTTCTAAATCTTCTTGTGCCGAATCCGTCTACGTTTGCTCTGAGATTGAGCTTCCAGGCGGAGATTCTCTGCGTGCCGCTCTTTTGCAAGCTTGTAGATCATTTCCCAGGCGACTGGATATTTCTCCTTGGACCCATTGAGCTGAACGACTGCATATTGTGGGCGACTCTCAACGATAACCTCACGTGCCTTACCATTCTGTTCCACCGAAGACGCGGTGACAAAGATTACCTGCGTTTTGCGCTCCAGCAAGACTCCCATGAGCAGTCTTCTCCTGTAGTAGAATCTACAAGCAATTGCTTGTATGGCCGCATACGATCCCTTGAATCGCCCTGCGGAGTGAGCGACACGTTGAGTTGAGCCAGCGCCAAAAACGATTGCACGGCTGAAGTGCATCTACTACCTAAGCTGGGGTGAGACCGCCTTTTTTGACACCATCCCGGAAAGTTTTTTGGGTTCTGCAAATGGGGACTATGGGCCAGACACTTCTGCATCTCGTGGACCGGCGAGGTGAGACTCTTCCGGTCGCTATCCGTCTAGCAGTGGAAGCCGCGCACCGTTGGGTCAGACGGGAGTATCCCCATTTGGACGCAGCTGTAGTTGCTGGATGGGCAGAAGACGTTGGCAAGGCTATGGGCGGCCGCCTCGATGACATTCGGTCTCCCTACCGCTACGCCTCCGCTGCGTTGCATGGAAAAGTCAGGGAGTGGTTCCGAAGCAATGCTTCCAGAGAGATTCCAGTTGGAATAGGAAGCGAGTTGGAGCGATGGGCGGGCGTTGATCGCTCAACACAACGGGTCATTTACCGTGCCGTTCTGTTTGACCAATTGAAGACAAAATTGAGCGAGCGCGACAGGCATATTCTCGTCTTGCTTCAACAGGACATATCGAGCCCGGCGAGTGTGGCCGCAGCCTTGGGTGTCAGCTATGCAGCAGGGGCAAAGGCGATCCAACGCGTTAAAGAGAGGATTTCTACAATATTGGTAGGTGACCCGACTGAAGTGGCTCAAATGTCACCACATCTTTGCGAATCGGAAAGCGGAGGCTAACGCTTGGATTTGATGAAAGATTTCTTCCTAGAGGCGAACCCCAATCCCGAGCGGATCGGGTGTCCTGAAGAGCAAACCCTTCGGGCGCTTGCAGAGGACCGTTTGCCGCCTTCCCATCCGGCGCGTCTTCATTTGGCTTCGTGCTCTGAATGTTTCACCGAATTCCGAGGATTCAGAGGGGATTGGGAGCAATCGCGGAAAGCACGTCGCCGAATCATCGGCTGGGCAGTGGCCGCCTCTTTCATCGTCGCCAGTGGTATCGGGATTTGGGAATATCAGCACCCGCGCGCAGCACAGATAGCGGCGATCCAAATGGCCGCAGCGAAACCTGTGAACGCGAATGTCGATCTCTTCAATGCCGGAACGGTAAGGGGAGAAGACGATGATGCGAACGCTCTCAAGCAGGTGTCTTTGCCGGCTGCGATTGTGCAACTTTCAGTGACGTTGCCTCGATTCAGCGAATCTGGACGCTACGAAGTGCTTGTGTCGAGAGACAAATTCGGAAATGAGGTTTTGGCGAAGGGATCGGGGGATGCGGTCGATACTGCCGGCAAAGTGATTGTGGGTGTGACGCTCGATCTCCGCGCAGCCAAACCGGGGGCTTACTTTCTGGCGACAGTTAGAGGCTCTGACAATGGCATGTACTACTACCCTGTTCAAATCTCACATGGAGCTCCTTGAAAAGATGCAGAACTCCCCCTCCCCAAAACTGAATGACGGCCTGACCTCGAAAGCCAAGCATGAAGTCTTCGAGGGCGTTCTCTCCGCTTTAGCTCAGAAGTTCTACAAACCAGAGCTTCTCGAAAACGGGTGGCACGAAGCCGTTGCGAATCATCGCCCGATTATCGAAGGCGCACCCACACTAGAAGCATTTGAGCAGGCTGTTACTGCCCTTCTCCAGAATCTAAATACCTCTCACGTCGGCTTTTTTCACCAAAGTGCACGGAGAGCTTCAAGTCGTGCGGCCCTCAGCGCAACCTATCTCGTGGACGAGACTGCCCACGGATCTCGGTGGATTTTCCAAGATGTCCATCAAGGTGGTGCCGCGGCGCTCGCGGGGATTCAACCCGGCGATATCTTGCTGCGGCTCGATGGCAAGGAGATCATCCCGCCTAAGCACCCGGTCTTCCCGATGGGAACAACTTCTGAACTCGAAGTTGTTGCGAGCGATGGCAGGGAGCGAACAATTACAGTTGATGTCGCGAAGCCAAAGGGAAAGAAACTGCATTTTGTGGAGCCGACGCTCGTTCAGTCCAAGTTTGTCAGCGATGACATTGGATACTTGAAGGTAGCAATGTTTCCGGGAATGATCGGGGTTGATGTCGCGAACGAAATCACCAAAGCGGTAGCCGGCCTCGGTCAAATTAGAGGGCTAATTATCGACCTGCGCGGAAATACAGGTGGCGGGGCGGGCGCGCTCCGTCTGATGAGTTTATTAACCCCAGAGAAGATACCGGTTGGGTTTGCCCCTGGAAAGCGGTGGGCAGGGCGGGATCTCGACAAAGAGAAAAACAAATTTCCACGCTTCGGAAGGATCCCGTCATCCAAGAAAGCTCTTTGGTTACTCGCCTTGCGCTACCTGCCATCACTCATCACAAAATCTCCGATCGTGTTGGAGTCTGAGGGACATGGTCCGCAATCGTATCAAGGGAACATCGTGCTCCTGGTTGATCGCCATACCGCCAGCGCGGCCGAGATGGTCACCATTTTCGCGAAAGAAAACAAGTTTGCAACTATCGTAGGAGAAAAAACTGCGGGAAGACTCCTATCTGCAACTTCCGTGAAAGTCGGGCACGGCTTTCGACTCGCGCTCCCGACGGGTGCCTACTACACGTGGAACGGCACGGCTCTTGAGGGCAGCCCGATTGAACCCGATGTTGTCAGCGAATTCGATTGGCAGGACAGAAGATGCGGCAATGACCGGCAGCTCGATACGGCACTGAAGACGGTAAGAAACGAAATACAGATGTAAACACCCTGGCGACAGAGCGTCTTCTGGAATGCAATCTGCCTCTGCCCGCCTTCGGCCTACGGCGCAAAGACGTCAGTATCAGAGTCTGTAATAGCGATTAAGGAAATCCGGTGGAGCCCATTTTGAAGAGCCTCCCAAGCTATTCTAATGAAACTGAGGACGATTAAATGAGTGGTCACACATTGCCTGCCGTCTATGAAAGCTTTGAAGAATTATTCGGGCGCAAGACTTCGATAGATGAGCTGATCGCGGAAATCAGCAAATATGAGCGGAGTTCGATGCTCTGGATTTGTGCTGAGATTGTTTGCCGGGTGCAACTTTGGGCGCGTCCTGGAGCGCGCAACCGCGCCAACTATAGCAGGTATCTTCAGGAGCTCTTCGAGCCCTCCGTAGGCCGGCGGTTGGTCACGGGGCAAAACAGCGTACGTCCGTTTCGCTTCGTATTCCACCGCCGTCAGATCGACCTTGTCGCAAAACTCGCCCTGCAGCATTGTGGGAACGGCTTAGACGCCCGTGAACATAGAAATGAGTTGGGTGTTCTCTTTCTGATGGCTAATGACCATTTAGATCACGGTCTCCTACGAAATGTGCCTGTCGACGCCGACGCGCGCGAACGTACCATCCGCCTGGTTACGGAAATGCTCGCAGTTCAGGAAGGTTCATCTCCGGCCATCTCGAACTTGTTTACCCGTGGCCACCTTATGCTGACCCGCTACGCGCGCGAGCTTGCCACTGCGCACGACTTCGTTGATGTTGTTGGGGAGTTCGAGCGCAAAGTCGGCCTGAATCTTGCGGATTTCGAGGCAATGGTCTTCGCAGTTCATGCTCGCTTCGGAGCGCAGATGTCCAATACTGTTGTCGCTAACCCGGAACTATTGCCGTTGAAGCGTGAGGATTTTGCTCAGACTGCACTCAGTCCAGAAAAGGTGGAAGCCTTTCTGAAGTTCGTCTCCATCTCGCCGGAGGATCTGAAAAACGAGATTCTGCAGTCGGATACCGGCTCGAATGACGCGACGCCGTTCCGCAAATACCCTATGGTCCAGCATCTTGATCCTCGAATAGAAGAGGCGAAGGAAGCTCATCTGATGATTGACAACCTGACATTTATCGAACGGGCTCAAACCGGTCCGTATTGGGTTGCAAACGAAGACCATAGCGAGAATCTTCGCACTTTTTGGGGGGCCGTCTTTGAACGATACGTCAATGACCTATTGAGCCGCGCATGCACTGCTACGGCGTCACGCTTTTTCGCGGATCCCCGGCAACACGGTAGGCCAGACGTCCAGATCTGCGATGGAATCATCGCAACCGAAAATGCAGTTGTCCTGATGGAGTACAAAGCCAGCATGTTTCGGGCTGATAGCAAATACCTTGGCGATCGGCACCGTCTCCTGAGGGAGATCGAAAAGAAATGGGTACGGAACGAGAAAGGAAGTAAGAAAGGAGTAGAGCAACTGGCTGCAGCCGTGAGGCTGCTCTTCGACGGTAAGAACCCGCAATCTATTTTCCCTGAGATTGATTGGGCCAAGATAGAGCGTGTTCATCTGTGTCTAGTCACGCTTGATACTCTCGGTGAAACAATTGGTATGTCGGCGCTCCTTAATACATATCTAACAGAAGGTCTCGACTCCACTAATTACCCGCAAGGATTCATCTGTCCTCTCCACTGCGTCGACATCGCGAGCCTGGAGCGTGTGACGGCTTATTTCGACGCCGTAAGTCTTCCGGAATTGTTATCCCGCAGGCTCCAGCTCACAACTGATCTCAGCGCCTCGCTTTCTATGGTGAATCTCGCCACTCCGCGCCTGAACCCATGGATCGAGTCCGAGTGGGAAGCAATCGGTCGCCAGATCGTCCCGATCGTTTTTCCTGGAGCAGATATGGACCAGTTTTTCGCCGGATTGCGCGAAAACTATGAACGAGTGGTGAGAGAGCTCGCTGCAAATTAGTAATTGATCAATAAGAACTGCTCGGTCGATCAGCTTTCGATGCCGTCTTTCGTGATCATCGAAACCTTTTCACCTTGGCGCCAACGGTACAGCAAATAGCCGATTCCGTTGGCTCCACCGTTGGTGAACGCAGCCGGTGGCCACTCAGCCTTTTTCAGCATTTTCGGGTAAGTCTGGATTAGCCGCGAATCGCTGATCCCCACTGGCGGTTGAATCTCGGGAATGCCGAGAGCTTGGTATTCAGGATAGATTTGCTCCGTGACAACTTGAGTGACAAAATATCCCATGTAAATCGTGTTCGCGCAGCCTGTGCCGACTCGCACCTTGTCACCATCAGTCCTGGTCGCCTCGATGGTGAAGTCCGTTCCGTGACTTCCCAAATGAAACCCGTCCAGCGCGCCGATCCAGACTCTCGTTCGTGCCGGAATTTCTAGTCGTTCGCGCATCGCTACGCGCTCTTCCCGCGTGTAGAAATTCTCACTACCGATCCGCGGCTTGATTGAGTCCTGAACCATAGCCGTCTTCACCGCCCATTCTGTGAGGATTTTCATGCCTCCAGGGTCGATGGTGAAGGGCGTATTCTGCAGCATGAGCATGAAACGTGGACGATTCTTGTCCTCGATGCGGCTCATCCATGTGTTGTTGCAAGTGTGGCAAACAGTGTTGATCGTCTTCTCAAGATCATCATCGATTATCTCGGGACTTGTCCCCTCCTGAACCCGCAGGCCGCCGAGATCGATGCCATGTTCTCTTATGAAGCGGTGAACCCAATCCGGCCATAGGTGTTCTTCGCTGCCAGATTCCTTATCGCAGAAGATGCAAGGTGCAACTCGTGCCGGTCTATCGCTGGCTTCAGCCGCAATAGGACGTGCGTTTTTCTTCGATTTTCGCAGGACGATAGCAGCCATGGCCACAGCCAGCCCAACGGCTCCGATGAACGATGCACTTCGCCAATTCAGCACGTCGACCAGAATACATCTACCGAATACGACTGCTGGCACGCAGGTTGTGCCCGGGATACACGCCTGGAATAGGTCGTCGGAAACGGGGTCAGTACTGCGATCACTTGTGGGATGTCACTGAGTGCGTCATCGCCAATACGTGATTCAAGGGATTTTTCTGGAATATGCCTTAGCCTGCAGTCGAGAATCCATAAGTCCTGCGTGGTCCTCCGGCTTAGAAGGCTGGCATTCTTGGGATAACCTAAGCGTCCGACCAAGAACAGATGATTATGTTGCTAGCCTCTACACCAAGTTCCTGAAGTCGCGTGTGTTTTTGGTGCTTGTCGTCTGCGGGACGACAGGCCATCCGCCATCGGGCGGATGCCATGCCCGGTATTGCGAGTAACGCGCGGAAGTAAAGTTCATCCACTTCGGAAAGCGAATGTCCAAGTATGCATACCTCTTCCACGTCAACTAACTGATCGAAGAATGGACAATGCTCTTCAATCAGGCGGGCAGAAGGCTTGAAGGTCTTAGAGAAATATCTATCGAGGATGCTGTGCGCCTCCAACAACCGCGTATCAATCTCTTCGAGATCGGGGCGGTCGTTGAGTGACT
>Ga0210388_10001208_pt1 | contig 20318 bp, 16 predicted proteins | sample IncBWC19OmetaG_FD_155485 | JGI IMG/M metagenome (GOLD analysis project Ga0210388, IMG submission 155485) | Forest soil microbial communities from Barre Woods Harvard Forest LTER site, Petersham, Massachusetts, United States - Inc-BW-C-19-O ... | reverse complement strand
GCATTTCCATGACGGACGGGGCTCACAGGAACATGAAACTCACTCGCTCAAGATTGGGTAGCTTTTTTTTCATTTTGCTGGCCGCAACTGCATTGAGTGTCGCTGCTCAGGACTCGCCAGCGCCTCCGCCGAAAGCTCCCGCGCAGTCTGTCGAGCCCGGCCGCCTGACGATCGAAGTCACCGGCGGCGAAAATTCAGTCCCCGTTGAAAACGCTAGCGTCTATGTGAAGTACGTCGAAGAGCACGCCATCAAGAAGGATAAGAAAGTCGAATTAAATGTCAAAACCAACCGCGCAGGTGTCGCGCATGTCGCTGAAGCGCCCCTTGGCCGCGCTCTCGTTCAAATTATTGCCGAAGGTTGGAAGACGTATGGGCGCTGGTACGACATCACCGATCCTCATCAGGTCATCAAAGTACGCCTCGAACGGCCTCCGAAGTGGTACTAAATTGTTTCGAACTGTAAAGTTCTGACGCTGAACATCGCAGCTCCACGATTATTTTCTTTTTCCGCGTGCAGCAAACTGATTTTAAGAGATTTGCATTGCGCACAACCGTTGTGTCGCTAAAAAATCGCGCCGAGAAAAAAATCAATTGCACTGGAATTGTGCAAACAGGAGCAGGACGTTGAAGGAAGTGAAGTTAGCTGTCACAGCGTGCCGATTTTCCACACACTTATCAACAATTGTGTTGAAAACTTAATCGTCTAGAAATATTTTTCTTTCAGTTCGGCCCAACTCTTGCCTGCCGCATCGTCTCATCTTTTGACCTCTGCCGAACGCGGATGTTAAAGTAGCTCATCGGCTTTCCTGATGAATGAAACCTTTGACGGAACTTTCTCACTTTTGCAAATGTTGTGGGGCAATATCGTCGCTCGTCCGCTCCGCAGCTGTCTCAGTGTGATCGCGATCGCCATCCAAGTCATTTTGGTTCTGCTCATTGTGGGTTTCACTTCGGGAATTATTTCCGAGTGGGGAAAACGCGTCGAAGGTGTCGGCGCTGATCTTCTCGTTCAGCCACCCAACTCTTCTATTTTCTTTGCTTTCTCGAGTGCCGTCATGCAGGAATCTTTAGGCGATAAAATCGCCGCACTCCCTGGCGTGGATGAAGTTGCTCCTACGCTTATCCTCACGGAAACAAAGACCTTGACGCTCGTCTATGGCATCGATTACAAACGCTTCAATGCTCTCAGCCGCGGGTTTTTATTTCGCGCTGGGCGTCCGTTCGAATCTTCCGACGAGGCCATCGCCGACGACATCATCGCTCAAACCAAACATTTGAAGGTGGGACAGCAGATCACTCTTTTGAATCATACGTTTACGGTTTGCGGAATCGTGGCGCACGGTAAAGGCGCGCGCTACTTTATTCCGCTGAAGACTGCTCAGGAAATCGCCGGCGCGGAAAAACGCGTCTCCATGTTTTATGTCCGCAGCAAGGGCGACACCGAAGGCACTCGCGCGCAAATTGTTGCACTCTCTCCGCTGGATAGTGTGCGCACCACTTCCGAACTCGTCACTCTCATGAGCTCCTCCAATCTCCCTCAATTGAGACCGTTTACGCGCAGCATGGTCGGCCTTGGCCTTGTCATCAGCTTTCTGGTCGTCCTTCTCAATATGCACACCATGGTCATGGAACGTACTCGCGAGATTGGAATCCTCAAGGCTTTAGGTCTTTCCAGATGGGGAATCCTCCGCATGTTGCTGGGAGAGACTCTGCTTCTCACCATCTGCGGATGCGTTTTGGGAATTGCGCTGACCTTTGCCTTTCAGGCTATCATGCAGGAGACAAACCCCAGCCTCATGATTTTGATTACCAAACAATGGGTTTTTTCTGCAACTCTGCTCGCCCTGGTCGGCGCTTCCATCGGCGCCATCTATCCGGCGCTGCGTGCCGCAAGTTACGATCCGGTCGTCGCATTGGCTTACGAATAGATCCTCTCTCGTTCCGGCCCGCGCAGATCTGACTCGCTCTTCGCAAACTGAGCCATTTTCTTTTTGGCTACCAAAATTTCCTGCCCCGATTGCTTCGCATCCGCCAAGCTGATAGTTTTGGGGCACTCTCCAGCCACTCCACGCTAGAGAATTCCGCCGATCCGGCGGCGCTGCTCACTAAAAGGAGCTCCACGATGAAGCGACTGCACCTATTGCTCGTAGCCGCGGGCCTTTGCCTGCTAGTCGGAACTGCTGTCCGCGCGCAGATGGGCATGGAAATGTTCAAGAAGCCGGCGATTGCCGATATTTTCAAGCCCGTAGTTGGAAATGGCGCCGTCTATGAAACCGAACGCGACCAAAAGAAAAGCACCATCGAAATGACCGTGGTCGGCCAGGAATCCGTCGACGGGAAAGAAGGCTTCTGGCTTGAGTTTGGCCATTCTGATCAACGAAGTGGCACGATGGTCTATGCGAAAATGCTCGTCACCAAGGACGACTTTCAATTTCACCGTATGATTTTTCAGCAGCCCGGCCAGCCTCCTATGGAAATGCCTATGAACCCGACCGCGCAGCAGCGCTCTCGCATGTCCGAAGAAATTGAGAAGTGGCACAAAGTAGGCACGGAGACCATCACGGTACCGGCGGGCACCTTTGATTGCGAACACTGGACCAAAGACGACGGCAAAGGCGACGTCTGGGCCAGCTCCAAAGTTTCTCCCATGAGTTTGGTGAAGGAAGTTACGCCGACAAATTCCATGATCTTGGTGAAGTCGATCACAGATGCCAAAGACCACATTACCGGGACTCCCATGAAATTCGATCCGGAAGCGATGAAGCGTCAGATGATGCAGAAGCAGCAACAGCAGAACCCGCAGTAAAGCCAGCGGTCCCACGGCAAGGAGTTAGAGCGTTCTGAGGTAAAAACAAAGTGGCAAAAGTAGACGTGTGCCTGATGTAGACGTTCGTGTGAGGTCAGCCCGATTTAGGATGCCGGCGCGAAGGTGGCAAGCTCGCGCGAAACATCGTCGATGGTAGCCAGTGGGCAAGAAACGTGTACCGTCTGCCCTGGCTCTTCCGCATCGATCAGCAATTTGCCGTCATGAGTGCGGACTCGAACATATTGCCGCCCGTCGTGCACTTCGACCAGTTCCGCTTCGGGATATTTCTGCAGCTCTTTTGCCACGGCGTGCACTAAAGGCATGAAGTCCGCGGCTCTTTCTCCCGCATTGCGCATCCTATCCCGCGGCACAAAATGCATGGCCATCGGAACTATGGCCGCAGGCACCCAGACATGGACGTGGTGTCCCTCACCGCGCGTCTCGTCAACATCGACCCGAAGAAGCCCTTCGCGAAAGGTATAAGCCCCCGCCATGACCACTGTGGCCCCAAAACCAAGTGCGATTTTCGCGAGCAGTACCATTCCTCTTATCCTTTCCTGTCCCCCCGCATCCTGCGCAAGACTTTCTGCACCTTGAAACCGCGATATTTTCCGCTTAGTCCGTGGTGACGTTCTTGGAATCCAGCCAGACGCGAATCGTGTTCTGGTCATCCTTCACGGAAACCAGTTCGACATCTCCCTGGCCGGCTAGGGCATGCAGCCCAGCCACTATGTCCAGCTCGTCTTTAGTTCCAGAAAGCAGTGCTTCGACGACCTTCATCGGCACTTTGACCTCGATCCGCGAATCCTTGGACTTATTCTTGTCGTGAACGTGAACCAGCATTTGCCCGTCTTTCTTCATAACGCTGATGTCCGCATCATTGCTCTGCACCGTCACATATTCGCCGTCTTTTGCCCCTCGAGCCGCCTCAAACAGCGTGCGAACATCCACTCCGTCGCAATCCATGCACCCAATTCGTACCTTGCCGTTGTGAAGCCGATCGTGGTCGATTGCCGGCAAAACCTTTTCCGCCATATCCAGAGGAACGTTGACGCGGACGGTCTCCCCCTTCGAGTTGGTGTTAATCACGCGTACGTGCAGCCAGCGCTCGCCGTGACCGGATGTGCTTGACGCGCTTGTACTTGTTTGCGCTCGAACGCCTAGGGGATCGAAGAGAAAAGAGGCAGCCAGAAATGATAATACGGGGAACAAACGTCGAGTGGAGTTTGCCATTTCGAGATGCCTCCTTTAGGCATTTGTCGATACTTACGTATAAGACGCGGGAAAAGTTCCGGGATTAACAACTGTTTCGTCTCTAAGGAATGATCGGGGCCGGGGAGGGTGCCGAGGCCGCGAAGATGTGCGGCTTGCTGAACAGAGGCGCAGCCCTTCGAAGCTCAGGGCAAAACATGCTGCGCCCTTATCAGGGCGAAGACTTGCCGATCGTGATTGCATGGCTGGCTCGGCTTAGCTCGGTTGCCACTTCAGGAAAACGGCTGCCAGGGGCGGCAGTGTTAGGCAGAGCGAGTGAGCACGGCCCTGCGACGGTTGGTTCGACGCGTTTTGGCCGCCGAGGTTGCCGACGTTCGAGCCGCCGTAGCCGGCAGCGTCTGTGTTCAGGATTTCGGAGTAAAAGCCTGGTTGTGGAACGCCGATGCGATAGCCTTCGCGGACGACTGGCGTGGCATTCATAATTACAATCAGCAAATCTTCGGGCTTCTTTCCGTGACGCGCGAAGGCAAAGACGCTGTTATCCGCATCGTTGGCGTCGATCCACTCGAAACCTTGCCAATTGAAATCGACTTCATGCAGAGCGGGCTCAGCGGCGAGCAACTTATTTAAATCGCGCACGAGATTTTGCACACCGCGGTGCGAATCGTACTGAAGTAGGTGCCAGTCGAGGCTTTTTGCTTCGCTCCACTCGCTGCGCTGGGCTAGTTCCTGTCCCATGAATAGGAGTTTTTTCCCCGGGTGCGCGCACTGGTAGGCGAACAGAAGCCGCAGGTTTGCGAATTGCTGCCACAAGTCGCCAGGCATTTTGTGCAAGAGGGAATTTTTACCGTGCACTACTTCGTCGTGAGAAAAGGGAAGCATGAAATTCTCGCTGAACGCGTAAAGCATCGAGAAGGTCAGCTTGTTGTGTTCATATTTGCGATGGATAGGATTCGCGGAAAAATATTTGAGCGTGTCGTTCATCCAGCCCATGTTCCATTTAAGGCTGAAGCCGAGTCCGCCGAGATATGTCGGCCGCGAGACGCCGGGCCAGGACGTGGACTCTTCGGCGATGGTCAAAATGCCTGGGAAGCGCGCGTGCGTGACTTCGTTCATGCGCTTAATGAATGAGATGGCATGAAGATTTTCGCGGCCGCCGAACTCATTGGGGATCCACTCGCCCGCCTTGCGTGAATAATCGAGATAAAGCATGGAAGCGACGGCGTCCACACGCAGTCCATCAATATGATATTTGTCGAGCCAAAATAAAGCGTTGGAGATGAGGTAGTTCTGAACTTCGTTGCGGCCGTAGTTGTAAACGAGCGTACCCCAGTCGGGATGCGTGCCCTGGCGCGGGTCGGAATGCTCGTACAGATGCGTGCCATCGAAATCCGCGAGGCCGAACGTGTCTCGCGGGAAATGCGCGGGAGTCCAGTCCAGAAAAACGCCGATGCCCGCATGGTGGCAACGGTCAATAAACTCCATGAATTCAGCGGGGGAGCCGTAACGGCTGGTGGCGGCGAAGTAGCCAATCGTTTGATAGCCCCAAGAGCCGTCGAACGGATGCTCCATGATGGGAAGCAGCTCGATGTGCGTGTAGCCGAGATCCTTTACATAGGGAATGAGCTGATCGCCGAGTTCGCGATAAGTCAGCCAACGATTGCTTTCTTCGGGGACGCGCCGCCAGGAGCCGAGGTGTACTTCGTAAACCGAGATCGGTGATTCGAGCCAATTTTTTTCGGAACGATGGTTGATCCACTCGGTGTCGGTCCACTTGTAGCTGTCCAGGTTGACGACGACCGAGCCCGTGTTAGGACGAAGTTCGCCTCGGAACGCATACGGATCGGCTTTAAGCGGGAGCATCGCGCCGTTCGCGCCAATAATTTCGTATTTGTAGATGGCGCCTTCGCCGAGCTCGGGAATGAAGAGTTCGCAGATTCCGGAAGAGCCGCGCGCGCGCATGGGATTGACGCGGCCATCCCAGCGGTTGAAGTCGCCGACGATGCTGACGCGACGGGCGCTGGGCGCCCAGACGGCAAAATGCACGCCTTGGACGCCTTCCAGTGTCTTCAGATGCGCGCCGAGTTTTTCGTACGTGTCGTAGTGGCGGCCTTCTCCCATGAGATGCAGATCAAATTCGCTGAGAAGGTAGGGAAAGGCATAGGCATCCAAGGTTTCGACAATTTCGCCGTAAACCGTGCGATAGCGAATGCGGTAGTGCCCCGGAGCGGGCGAGCCCTGATGCGAATCCGGAAGCGCGGCTTCAAAAAAGCCTTCCGGTCGCAGCTTGTGGGCAGGGATGGGTGCGGGTAAGCCTTGGACAACGACACTTGCATCCGCCGCGCCAGGCCGGAAGAAACGAATGGCCCAACCATGTCCCAGCGGCGACCAAATGGGATGCGGCCCCAGCACAGCGAACGGGTCGGCGCAACGGCCAGCAAGCACGGCGTCAATCAGCCCGTCCTTGTTGGAATCGGGGGCGCTGGCTGGAGCGGCTGAGGTCAGCTTTTTTTCTTCAGGCATGGGCCGTTGCTCCGCAGCGGTCGGTCGAGGTAAGTGGCGGAGGGAGTGAACAGTCTACCGTGAGTGGTGAGTGGTGGGTAGTGAGTAGTGAGTAGCCGGAGACAATTCGGTGCCAGGAGAAGAAACCCCCTCTCCCTGAATTTGTAAGAATATGATTCAAAAGGGTTTGAAAAAGCTGGCATTTGTAAATTATTGAAAACAAAACTCGTTGATTGCTCTCCTTTTGCTCCCGAAGTGCTCTGGGAGAGAGCATTGGAGCTCTAACTACGGCGCGAACGGAGCTAAACGAAGAGACCCGGCTGGGTGGTGGTAAATGCGAGCCGCATAGCTCGGAAATGGAAGGAACTGAGACGGTGAAAACTGGAAGAGAGAGTTGCTGGGAGGGGTAGTACGAGCGAAACATGGGAAATGGTAGCAGATTGTATTACCAGTTGTCAATCAGTTTGTTCGTTTACTGAATGCTTATTCGAACGGTAGGGGCGGAGGGTACGAATGTGGACGGCGGAACTGATGAGGTTGGAAGGAGTTGGCGGGATTGAGACGATTTTGTGAGACTGTGGAAATGTGTGGATAAGTCAAGAGCCCCACACGCAAAATCGGCGTGTGGGCCACCCGTCCGCTATAGATGCCATTCGGACGTCGTGGTACGATGTGTTTATGGCGAACACACGAAGCGCAACACTCAGTATGAGGTTGAAGCCGGAGATTAAGAAGCGGCTGGCGAAGCTCGCGAAGGCTTCGGGACGGAGTTCCAACTTTCTAATATCCGATGCAGTCGAAGCCTATGTCGCCGATCAGGAAAGAATGCTGGCCGAAACGCGCCAGGCGGATCGGCAGGTAAAGTCTGGGCACTACGTCAAGCAAGAGGACATGAAAGCGTGGCTGCTTTCCTGGGGCACAGAGCGTGAATTGCCGCCGCCGAAATGCGTGTGCGGGAAAGACCACGACGAGGCGCTGTGCCGGTAGAGATCGTTTGGTCGCCGTTGGCGCGTGCAAGACTGCGGGAAATTCACGCCTTTGTCGCTCTGGACAAACCCGAAGCCGCCAGACATTTGGCCACAAGAATTGTAGCAATGGTTGAAACTTTGAGGATGCACCCGCACCTGGGACGAATCGGAGCGGAGTCTGGAATTCGCGAACTGGTTATCGGCGGAACGCCCTACTCCATACTCTACAGAGTGAGGGGGCAGCGCGTGATTATCGGCACGATTTGGCATGGCGCGCAGGAAAGATGATGGCTGACCAGGCGTGGCGATACGCCACCCAATTTAAGAGTCCGCCCCACCTCCCAACGCGATTCATTGGACTCCGTGGGAATTTCGATGGCTTCTACTTCAGCGCAATCTCAAGGTGGCAGTGCGGCGTTATCAACTCCACCTGCTTTTCCTGCCTCTCGACGAATAGCGCTAGGCGCTCGCGCTCGGTTTTGTCTTTTTCAGACGGGGCGCCCATATTTTGCGTGGTGGCCCGTTGCACGATCCGCATGTTTGAAATTCCGGCCTGCAAGAAACCTACTTCCAAGGACACGAGATCGTACGGACCTTCTTGATGGTGAGCCATCGACTCTGCGGCGGCTTTGGCCAATTCAGCTATGGCCGCTTCAGTCGGATGGTCATTGGCGGGGTCCGCCAGCGCGCCTCTCACAATCTCGTTGACTTTCTTCATCGCCAGCAACTGACCTTGTCGACGACCCAACATCCGCTTGAATTGATCTTCGTTTTGCTCATCGAATGTGCCATCAGCGTAGAAAGCTACTTCGGCAGCGACATTCACATCGGGGCTATCGATGTTGGCCATGCTTATGTCGCGGGTCGTGCCTGCGATGAAGAGACCGATGCCACTTTCGTCCAGTCGATGTTCATAAGCGGCTGGGTCCTTTGCCATTTGCATGCTGGCCAGAGTGAGCATTAGTTCGCTTAGCTGCCCAGAGTAACTCAACTTGTCGAATGTACCTTCCGGGAGTTTACGCCGAACTGAAATAAAGTAGGCGACGATGTCTTTGCCAGAATTATTGGTGGCGTGTACGAGGAGCGTCTTTGTCTCCGCGCGATAGTCCCAGGTGACCATCACGGGCACTTTCTGAGACTGAACCTGGGCGGGTCCATCGGCGGCGACGGCGGTGGAAGTCTGCGCCTGAGCAGCAGCGCTGCAAACCAGGGATAACAACGCGGCAGGGAAGATTATTTTGAGGAGTGTCATTATTTCGACTCCTTTTGGTTAGACGTGGGGAAATGTCGAATGCGATACGCCAGCCCTAGCTGCGCACGTTAACACATAACTGCTATATTCAGTTAAAGGTATTATCGAGAAATAGAATAAGACGCGTGAATAGGAGATGGCAGATTAGGGAGCGATGACTAGGTGGAGGCCGGCGGCTTGGGCGAAGGCTCGGAAGTCGCGGTCGCGGGTGATGAGGGAAATGCCAGCGTCGACGCAGTTCTGTGCAATCAGAGAATCGGCGAGGCGAGCTTTGCGGTTCTTCGCGAGGACTTTTGCGCGTAAGGCGCCGGCGCGATGCCAAAAGCCGGATTCGATTTGGAGCAGGGGCACATCCGCGAGGCTGGCGCGCAAGGCGGGCGGAAGTTTCGGGTCGCTCAGGAGTTCCGTGAGGACGACGGGCACCATCACCAATTGACGGTCCTGCAGCGCTTTATCCAGAAGCAGAGTATCGTCGCCAGCGGTGCCATCCAGAAACGCAACCCAGGTGCTCGTGTCGGCGGCGATCATCGATCGTCTTTTAGTTGTGAGAGCGTGCGCGAGAAGCGAACTTTGCCGCGGAATTGGCGCAAGCGTGCATAGGCATTCGATGCGGCGAGGAGTTCAAGGCCGGTGCGAACGGTTTGGGTGACGCCGGTGCCACTGGCTTGTTGAGCTTTCTGGAGCAGGTCTTCCGGTATTTCGACCGTGATTTTGCGCGCAGTTGCCATATCCAAAATATACCATATAGAGAGCCAGCATTGAATATGGTGTTTTCTGGTCGGGGATAAAGACCCGCCCTCAAAAGGCGAGGGCGGGGCACCCGCGCGGAAGATGTGGCGTTGGGGCCAAATAGGAAGACGGGCACGATGTATCGTGCCCCTACAGGTGGTGCGCAGGTCGGGCAGTTCGCGGGAAGGTCCTACTACAGCTATCAGTACTTGCAACGCAGCGTTCATGAATTCTTAACAATTCGGAAAACCTCCAATCGGTTTGGCGTGGCAACATGCGTGCGCCTTGGAGGGCTACACTTGTGAAAAAACGGCGTACTTTGGCGGTTTTGGCAGTGGCGACAGCGTTTGGTTTGGCGGGAGGAATGTTTGTCAGCAAGATGGCTGCGGACGATGATGATCATCACTTCGATCATTTTCGATTTGCACCCGATAGTCTGGTTTTGAGCAAAACCGTGTACGTGGGGAACGCTTCGACCGTTATCGCGGGCGAGGCTTTGCCGCCGGGGTGCATGGGGGGTGCAACCGGATTGACGGTGAATGTCCCGTTGATCGCGGGAGGCACTACGCCCGTGGCGGTTCCGTGCGGGTTCGCCAGCGATAACGGCGAATTTCCCAACGATCAAGACACGCACAACGTCTGGAATAACGCGGGCAGCGATGGCAGCTTTGGAATTACTTCACCGATTTTTCTGGACAACATAACCGAGGATGGCTGGGTGCTGGGCACGTTGCCAATCCCAAGCGACAAGATCGTGACTAGCTTCAGCTCAAAGTCGGAACTGGCGCTAAACCTGTCCGCGGACGGCAAGTCGCTGACATTTATGGCCTATCACGGAGGAGTGGGATGCGGCGGAACCGAGGTTTCTCCGACAGCCCCCAATCTGATCGACGTTTCGGCTTCCAATACGCCGGCGATATGCGATCCGACGAATCCGGTTAGCTCGAGCTTGCAGAATTCGCCGAACACCATCACTGCCTACTATCGCGCAGTGGCGGAAGTGGATGCGGACGGTCACCTCAGCGTCACCGACGGAAATGCATACAGCGGCGACAACGGGCGCGCCGCGATCAAGGGCAGCGACGGCGTCTACTACATGGTGGGCAACGACAATAGTGGGAATATCGGGAAGAAGCAGCTGACAACTACGGTCCCGGGATTTGAACTGATCAACGCGACGGGCGCGGAACTGCGGATTCCAGGCACAACACCTCCAGTGCCGCCTGCTCCTCCGGCCCTCGGCATCGAGATGATTGGAAGGTTGGAGTTCCTATCCGGCGACAAGCCAGGCAAAGACACAAATTTCCGCGGCCTAACCATTTTTAACAACACTGTGTATGTCAGCAAAGGTAGCGGAGGCAATGGAATCAACTCGGTGTTCCAAGAGGGGACGCCAGGCACGCTGCCAACCGGTACGGCAGCGGAACTGGCAACGGTACCGCTGACGATTCTACCCGGCTTCCCGAACACGGAAGCGAGCACGGGCACGAATTTTCCATTCGGGATGTTCTTTGCCAATGCGAACACACTCTATGTCTGCGATGAGGGCGACGGGACGTTTGTAACGCCGCCAGTAAATGGCAACGTCGCGGACGCGCAGTCACAGGCGACGGCGGGCTTGCAGAAGTGGGTGCTGCAGAACGGCACTTGGAATATGGTTTACGTGCTGCAGAAGGGCCTCAACATTGGCGTGCAATATGGCGTGGACCACTATCCGGCGTCGATTAATCCGGCGACAGGTGGTTGCCGAAATATCGCTGGACGCGTAAATCATGACGGCACGGTGACCATTTGGGCCATCACGTCAACGGTGAGCGCCAATGGCGATAACGGAGCAGATCCAAACAAGCTGGTGAAGGTGACCGACCTAATCTCTGCCACCACGGCGCCGACGGGCGGTTGGCTGGGAACTTTCCAGACGGTCCGTTCTGCCCGTGCTGGAGAGGTGTTCCGCGGAGTAGCGTTTGCACCGTCTGCGTATCACGACGACCATCATGATCGGTGGTAGTTGCTGATTGATAGTGGAAGCGATACTTCTAACAGAACCTCCCCGCGGTGAAATTCAGCCCGGGGAGGTTTTGTTTTATGCGGCGTTCCTGGTTTCAGGAAGGCTTCAGCGTTTAGCGCGCGGGTGCGGGAATATTGAATTGATTCGAAAGAGTAGCAAGCTCGCTCTTCACTTTCGCCCACTGCGTCGTCACGGAACCGTTGAGGGGAACGTCGGCCAGCCACTTGTCGATTTTCTGCGAGCTATCCAAAACGATAGGGAGAGTGGTGTCGGCCTTTTTCTTGCTCTGGAATGTCTGGAGCATGCTTACTGTCTGGTTGTGGAAGCTCTGGACCGTCGCTTTGGCGTCTTTTTCCTGAGAGGTTTTGCGAATTGTGCTCTTGGAGATCGCCGAATTAAAGAGCGATTGGAATTGCTTGGTGTCATTGACCAGGTTTTTCATCATGTTTACGACGTCCTTATCGGTCATTCGCGTCTGAGCGCTTACCAGCGGGACGCAAGAGAAAAGACATACGAAGAGGCAAACTACAGTACCGAAATAGAAAGCACGATTTCGCAAGGGACCCTCCAAGAAGTTGAGATTAGACCTCAAGCGCAAAAAAATCCAGTGACGAATAGCGCGACATGGCCGCACATCCCAAAGCAGCAGCCAGCGTGAGAACTGTAAGCTGGCGGGAAGTCCGATGGCAGGCCCCAGAAAATGGCGCGGGATTCAGAAAGTACAGTAAGATGCGACGCTAGCGGGTGAGGGAGCCGAGGGACTATGCGATTTTCTAGCGTGCGGATTCTTGAGGGGCTGCGAGCGGCAATCTATTTCTGTGTGGCGATGGGAGCAATGGCGATGATCGCGGTGAATTCGGATGGGCAGGACCGGAGCCAGACGCGGTCGATGATGATCTCGAAGGGCGGGATCGTGGCTTCGGAGTCGCCGCTGGCATCGCAGGCGGGCGTGCGGATTTTGGAGCATGGCGGCAATGCGGTGGATGCGGCGATTGCGACGAACGCGATGATGGGCGTGGTCGAGCCGATGATGAATGGGATCGGCGGAGATTTGTTTGTGATTGTGTATGACGCGAAGGCCAACAAGCTTTATGGATTGAACGCCAGCGGATGGGCGCCAAAGGGTTTGACGATCGAGTTTTTGCATAAACAAGGGTTGCGCGATATGCCGCAAACGGGCGTGAACTCCATCACCGTGCCGGGAGTGGTGGATGGCTGGCAGAAATTGGCGGATAAATTTGGAAGAAAGAAATTGAAGGAAGATTTGGACGCGGCCATTCGAACGGCGCAGGACGGTTTCCCTGTACCTGAATGGGATGCTGCGTATTGGGCAGCGACCGTCGATCTTTTGCGGACAGATGATGCGGCGACGAGCCTTTATTTGCCAGGGGATCGTGCGCCGAAAGTTGGCGAAGTGTTCAAGAATCCGGATTTGGCGGCGTCGCTTGGGCAAATTGCCGAGCACGGGAGAGACGCGTTCTACAAAGGAGAGATCTCGAAGAAGATTTTGGACGCCATGAAGCGGCATAACGGGACAATGACGGAAAAGGATTTGGCGGAGTATTCGAGCGAATGGGTCGAGCCGATTTCTACGACGTACCGCGATTGGACGGTGTACGAGATGCCGCCGAACGGGCAAGGAATTGGCGCGCTCGAGATGCTGAATATTATGGAGACGTTCACGCTAGGGGAAAAAGATTCGGGATTTGGCTCGACGAAGGCACTGCACGCGATGATCGAGGCGAAGAAATTGGCTTACGCGGATGTAGCGAAGTATTTGGCCGATCCGCGGGGGCAGAAAATTCCTGTGGCGACATTGATCTCGAAGGCCTGGGCGGCGGAGCGAGCGAAGTTGATTGATCCAGACAAAGCAGCTTGCGATGTCGCGGCGGGAGAGATCGCTGGTGGCAGCGATACGACTTATTTGAGCGTGGTGGACCGCGACGGAAACATGGTGTCCTTGATTCAAAGCAATTACTCGGCGTTTGGTTCGGGAATCGTTGCGGCTGGGACGGGTTTTGTGCTGCACAATCGCGGAGGGTTGTTTACGCTCGACGCATCGTCGCCGAATGCACTGGCGGGGCGCAAGCGGCCGCGCCATACGATTATTCCGGGGTTTGCGCAGAAAGGTGATACGCGCATGGCGTTTGGGATTATGGGCGGCTGGAACCAGGCGCAGGCGCACGCCCAGTTCATCGCGAATATTGCCGATTTCAAGATGAACATTCAGGCGGCGGTCGAGGCGGCGCGCTTCACGAAATATACGTTTACGGGTTGCGACGTGGAGATGGAGAACCGGTTCAACGGAAAAGTACGCGATGAACTGACGGCCAAAGGACATCAGATCAAGGTGTTGGGGACGTTTTCGAGTAGAGTGGGCGGCGGGCAGGCAGTGTTGAGGGACTTCGCTACTGGCGTGAATTATGGCGCGTCGGACCCCCGGAAAGATGGGCAGGCGACGGCGGAGCTACCGTTTGAGTGATTTATATGAGTAGAAAGGGCTGAATGTCTGGGTGATCCTCGCAAGCAAACGCCCTTACAGGGCGGAAAAGGGGAACGAATCTTCCCAGGCGACCGCGAAGTACAGGTCCAAGTTTTTGTTAAATAGTTTATTATGTGTGGATTATGAGGTACAGGCTTGGCTCTTCAGTTGCACCTGTACCAATGGCCAGGGACGGTGCCCCGCAGCAACGCGTCCTGGCTACGGAGACCCAATGGGACTCGAACGGGTGGCACAAAGCTTCTTGCGGTATGTTTGCTTCTCGGTGTTCTGCATCGTCGTAAATCCCTCGGCAAAAGCGCAGGTAGTGGACGTTTCGGGTAGCTACCAGTGCACGCAGGCCACAGTGCAAGGGAAAGTGATGGCTTGCACGGCGGCCCCGCTGATTCTGAAGAATGACGGGCACTTTGAGCTGCGAGGCTGGGAAGGCAGCTACCTGGTGGATGGGGAGTGGGTGACTCTCTCGGATTCCTTGACGAAGGCGCGGGCAAAGATCGTGCCGGGACATAAGATTGTGCTGCGTTATTACGGGAAGCATGGCTGGGCGGAGATGACGTACGAGCGGCGCGTGGCGGAGATGGGCAAGGCGTCGCTAGCTTGATTTGGTGGCGGTGAGCAATTCTTCTGCCTGTAGCGGGCATTCGGGAGCGTCAAAGTGCATGTAATAAGCAAAGACTTCGCCTTGCTGAGCTAAGCTTCGCACTCTGCGCGCGTTAGCTTGGCGATCGTTCGGTGAATATCCTTCCTTTCGTAAACGCAAATAGCAAAAATCGGCCGTTCGCTTGTCGGGTGTGACAAGATCATCGCTTTCGGCCAAGCAAAGCGCAACGTTTCGATTCGTTAGCGCGCTAAATACATCCTCGACAAACCACGATGCGTTACGGAATTCGATCGTGCAACGGGTTTTGTCCGGCAGTTCTGCTAGAAAGTCCTGCAAGAGTTTCAAATCGTATTTCAGATTGGGCGGCAGCTGAAATAAAACGGGCCCAAGTTTGTTTGCTTCTTGCAGAGGCCTTAGTGAAGCGATGAATTTTGCGGTATCGTCGCCTACACTTTTAAGCCGCTTGATGTGGGTGATGCTTTGGTGTGCCTTTATGGCGAACTTGAAATCGGGAGGAGTTGCGGAAATCCAATTACCTAGCAGCTTTTCGCTAGGGAATCCCCGAAATGTGTAATTTACTTCGACGGAGTTGAGGCGGCCAGAATAATAGCCAAGGAATTTTGTGGAAGCGAGCTTCGCCGGGTAGAAATCAGGCTTCCACTTTGCGTAAGCCCAGCCTGAAACTCCGCAAAAAACTTTTCCCATAATCAGCGTCCACTCTGTCGATCTCTAGTGTACGTCTTGTTGCCAGCCACGTCCGCGCAAGACTTTGCCGGCAGTTGCGCCGGTGAGCTTGCCGTGATCGTACTCGATCTGGCCGTTAACGATCGTGAAGGCGATGCCTTCAGAGAGTTGGGCTGGGCTGACGAAGGTGGCTTTGTCGATGATCGTAGCGGGATCGAAGATCGTGATGTCCGCGAAATAGCCGGGTTTCAGGATGCCGCGGTTTTCGAGATGCTCGCGCTGGGCAGGGAACGACGTGATTTTGCGGATGCCGGCTTCGAGCGGCATTAGCTGCTCGTCGCGTACATAGTGGCCGAGGAAGCGCGGCATGGAGCCGAAGGCGCGAGGATGGGTGTGCGGTTCGAAGATGGGACCATCGAGCGACATTTCATTGGCGTCAAGGCCGATGCTGGTCCAGCGTTGTTCGAGGCCGGTGTGGATGTCTTCTTCGCTGGCCATGAAATAGAGAGCGCCGGTTTGCGCGTTATCGGCGATGACGAAATCCATCAGCGTGTCTTCGGGAGATTTGTTCCAGACTTTGGCGACGTCCGCGACGGTTTTGCCTTCGAACTGTTTTAGTTCGGGCTTTTCGATGGAGGCGAGCATGACGCCAGCGCCGCCGCCACAGTCATAGTAGAGATTTTCCCAGTTGGGGTGATCGCCCTTCAATTCCTCTTTGATGCGTGCGCGCACGGCCGGATCTTTCAGCCGCGCGAGAAGCTTTTGTGTGCCGCCATCGGCGACCCAGGGAGGAAGAGCGGAAGCTAGAGCCGTGCCACCCGCGGGATACGGATACATGCTTGCGGCGATATCGAGGCCGGAGTCGCGCGCAGCCTGAATCGCGGCAACCACTTTCTTCATATTGCCCCAGCGCGCTTTGCCGCTGACTTTGAGATGGAAAACTTCCACGGGAAGATTGGCTTCGCGGCCAATCCGAATGGCTTCCGCTAACGCTTCCATTTCGGAAGCGCCTTCGCTGCGCATGTGCGTGGCATAGAGACCGCCGTACTTGGACGCGACTTTGGCGAGCGCGATGAGTTCATCGGTCTTCGCGTAAATATTCGGTGGATAGATCAGAGCGCTTGAGATGCCGAGTGCCCCGTCCTTCATGGCTTGCTCGACGAGAGCTTGCATTTGCGTAAGTTCGGCGGCGGTGGGAGCGCGATCGTCGTCGCCGATGACGGCTTCGCGAACTTGCGCGGAGCCGACGTAGGTGCCGATGTTGAGAGGAGTGCCTTGCTTTTCCAGGCGGCGGAAGTAGCCGTCGAGCGTAGTCCAATCAACCGTGAACTTGAATTGATCGAGGAGGGGCCTCATCGAAACGAGAGTCTTTTCGTTTTGCGGAGCGATGGAACCGCCTTCGCCAGTGATTTCCGAAGTGATGCCCTGAGAGAGTTTGCTGAGAGAACGATTGTCGAGCAGAAGAGACCATTCGGATTGGCCGAGCATGTCGATAAAACCCGGCGAGACGATTTGGCCTTTGGCGTCGATTTCGCGTTTGGCGGTGGCGTTGCTCAAGTTGCCTATGGCAGCGATGCGGTCGCCTTGGATGGCTACGTCGGCGGCGTACCACGGGTTGCCCGTCCCGTCGATGATGTGGCCATTGCGGATGATGATGTCGTAGGTTCCGGCAGCAGCGGACGAGGCGGAGTTGGAAGAGGTTGAGGTCGGTGGTGCGTCAAGCGGGGCATCGTAAGCTGCGGCGGCGATTTCGCCGAGGGCTTGGCCGCCGATTTCTTGAGCGGCATCCGGATCGGGCGGAATCGAGACGTGATTTACGTATGCTGCGAATGCGAGCTTCTTGCCGCTGGCGGTGATCACGAAACCGGCGAGGCCTTTGCCGTTGAGCAACATTTTGCCATTCAGCTTGTCTTCGGAACCGAACGTACCGGTTTTTGCGAAGACGTGACCGGCGCCGGGATTGGTTACTTGAATTTTGGCGAGCGTGCCGTCCTTGCCTAGAATCGGAAGCGCTTTGAAGAAAACGGGAAAGTCGGGGCGCGTGCTCCAATACGCCATGTAATGGGCAATAACGTCCGGACTGAAGAGATCGGCCCAGTCGCCGCCTTCGCCGTCGCCTTGCGATAGGCCGGAGAGATCGAGCTTGGCTTCTTGGAGGAACGTGCGCTCGACTTTGAAGCCTGCGTGAACGGGATCAGCAAGATCTTTCGCGACCAGCACCCCCAGGAGATAAGGCCCCATGCTGGCGTGAAGATTTTGGCTCACTTTGAGCGTGACTTTGATTTCTTCGGCGAGGGGAAGGGAAACGTGCTCGGCGACTTGGTTTTCGGGAATATAGAGGCGCGCGAAAGCCTTGAAGTCTGGCGCGGTGGATTTTGAAGGGGCTTTGATTTCGACTCCAGCAGCGACGAGGGATTCGGTGAGGACTGTTTCAGCATATTTCGTTGGAGAGGGAACTGGGTAGGGCGCGGTGATTGGCTGTGCGCCGACTGGGAGAGAGCCAGTCAGAGTAACGGTGATGGTGCCATTCGCGTTTGTGACTGTCGCTGGGTCCTGAACATCGGGCTTAGTGCCGGCGGCAGACGTAGTGAGTAGATTTACGAAGTTGGCGTAAGCGGTTTTTGGGGAAACGCTGAGAGTGACGGGATCGCCTGCTTTTGCGCCCGGACTCGCGATAAGGTCGATGACGTTGTCGTTCACCACGATGCTTGAGATGACGACGCCGGTGCCGCCTTCGCGACCGCCGTCCTGAAAGAGGCTGGCGTCAACGAGGACGCGCCCTTCGACCCTATGGATTCCTTTGGCGGCGATAGCCTTGGCGAGTTCTTTGATGACCGTAAGAGGATCGCCGGTGACAGCGGGACCGCCGTAGCTGTGGTCTTCATCGACGAAGGAGAGAGTGGCATCGGGTTGAATGCGATTGGAAAGGTTGGGATCGCCGCTCGCGACGAGCACCAGATCGCCTTTCAGAGTGCCTTTCTTGTCGATCGGGCCAGTGCGATAAATGATGGTGTGGAAGCGATAATCGGCGCCAAGTTTGGCTAGGACGGTGCCTTCGGTGAGAGTTTTGGTCGTGGAGGCGGGAACGAATAGTTTATTGGCGTTCAGCGAGTAGACGATTTTTCCGGTGGCGATATCGTAGAACTCGATGCCGAAATTCGCGCGGGCGAATTCGGGGCGGTCCATAACTTTTTGAATGCGTTCGGCGAGAGAGACAGTCGATTGGGCGTGAAGCGTTCGCGGCGCGGCGACAAATAATAATGCGAGACAGAGTGCAACGGCGAGCTGAAAAAAGCGGCTTCTGCGATGCAAGTTAAAATCCTCCAGAAAAATGGCTGCGACTTGCGCGCGCTATTGGGCGCTGGCGAGTCCTTGGCCGGAATGCAAATCTTCAAACTTGATGTTCAAGATCGGATACTCGTGCCAGTCTTTGTAATCGAAGTGCCACCATTCGTGCTCGTAAACGGTGAAGCCCTCGGATTCCATGGCGCGGCGGAGCAAGTCGCGGTGCCAGCGCTGGAGAGAAGTGCCGCCGGGATAGTCGGGGAACGAGCGTGGAGACATTTCGTCGTAAGTGCCGGGCATCTCGATAGGCTTGCCTGTGGCGAGATCGTAGAGCGTGAGATCGACAGCGCAGCCGCGATTGTGGCGCGAGCCTTGCGACGGATCGGCGACGAAGATTTTGCCTTCGGGCGGAGTGGCGTCCCAGAAAATTTTGGTGACGTACCAAGGGCGATACGCGTCGTGGATGAGCAAGCCGTAGCCGAGCGGCTGAAGTTTGTGGAGAGCCCGAACGAGAGCTTCAGCGGCGGGTCGTTGGATAAACGCTCGCGCCTGCGTGTAAACCGGCGTGCCGAGAAAATCGTTTGTGGTAGCGTATCGGATATCGAGATGAATAGCAGGATCGAGCGTTGTGAGTTCAACGAGTTCGGGCTTGCGAAAGGTGCCTTCTTCGTGCGGCGGGGAAGCGGCGAGGGCATCTGTGCGCAGCTCAGCGACGGGACGTACGGGATTGATCAAGACTTGCTGGGGAGCGTTGAAGTCGGGAGTAATCTTTACGCTTTCAACGCTTTCCATGACCAAGATGCGGTGCCCGCCAGACTTGTCTAAATGCAATTTCGCACTTTGAGCAGGCTCGGCCGCTGGCGACCGGTTTAAGGCGATTTTCTCCGCCGGCTTGTAAGTAGGCTCTTCCGCTTTGCCTTCTCGCTGCAAAATCCAAATCGCGCCATCTTTTTCGGTCAACTCGTAGAAATTGCCGCCAGGCCGCGTTGCGATAGGACCGTATTCGCCGATCCAAGGTTTCCAGGCTTGCGGGATGTCAGCGGGTTTTGGCCCAGGAGTCAGAGATGCCGAGGATTGGCCGCGAATGATGCCAGGAGCCCAGAGCAAAAATGCAGCAAGGAGCAGCGACAACAGTTGGAAGGGAAACTTGAGTCGCGATTTTGCAGAGGGGCTCATCGCGCTGTCTGGTTTGCTGCGAAGCATTGGCTTTTCCCTTGTCCGATCAAGGTGTCTGCTAGAAACGGTGAGACATGATAACTGAGAACGGAAATCCGTGCGAGATACAAATGTTGCCGGACTGTGACTGATTCAGATTGCCGAATGACGCGAAGCGCTAGAGCGGCAGAACTGTAGCGATTCTGGCAACTCCTGCGCGATGGAGGACAGAAACGTTTGTTGCACTACGTAAGAAGATCTCTCAGACGGTGTACCAGCGGAAGCCTTTGCGCTGCTCTTCGGCGATTTCTTTGAGGATGGCGAGCGTCTGCGGCCGCCGATACTGACCGCAAGCAGCCAGTATGGCGTTGACCAGAGCGACGGGCGCGGAATACGAGGCGCCGAAGGAAGTGGACTCGACACTGGCGAGGAAGACTTCGTCGCACTCGCGAGCGAGGGGAGAGATATATGTGTCGGTGATACCAACGCAGTAGGCGCTGCGGGCGCGGGCCAAGTGTACGCCCTCGACCGTCTGGCGGAGACCGCGGCGGAAGCTGATGGCCATGACCAGGTCGCTCTTGTTTACAGTGCGCACGAGATGGGCGATGCGGCCCGC